>Ga0307515_10008960_pt1 | contig 19439 bp, 9 predicted proteins | sample 17_EM_MG_FD_194513 | JGI IMG/M metagenome (GOLD analysis project Ga0307515, IMG submission 194513) | Populus trichocarpa ectomycorrhiza microbial communities from riparian zone in the Pacific Northwest, United States - 17_EM | ecosystem: Host-associated > Plants > Roots > Unclassified | place...
ACAGTCCACAACGACCAGAGCGCCATCAGTGATACGAAGAGCAGCTGTGACCTCAGATGAAAAGTCAACGTGTCCTGGAGAGTCTATAAGATTGATAAGATACTCATTTCCATGCCTCTCTCCCTTGAATCTCTTGAGGGATTCATCTGACATCTCATAGTATAGAGAGATACCAGTAGATTTGATTGTGATACCACGTTCTGCCTCATCTGCCCGGGTATCAGTCATTCGAACATCACCAGCAACCTCTTGGGCAATGATACCAGCAGCAGCGACAAGAGAATCAGTGAGAGTTGATTTTCCTGCAAAGGAACAAAGATCAAATCCAGCCCAACAAAGAATTTCACACATCAAAGCACAAACTTTTAAAAACAGAAGTAAAATAAGCACATAAATACCAGCACAGACGTAAAAAAAATAGTAATCTAATATATTGGAGAATATAAAAAAGATAACCACTGCCAGGAAAAAAAAACCCTCAAGAAAGCACATGCAGATTTGATTAAGGAACAACAACACCAAAGTTTCCAGTCAAAACCATAAAGTATACGCATCCAATTTAAATGGTTCGATAATCGATAAGAAGATAAATCACATAAATTCAAACGAAATCCTACCATGATCAACATGAGCGATAACGGACATATTACGGATGTTGTGCTTGAAGTCCATAATACGCCGAAGCTCCTCTGCTGTAAACTTCACCATCTTGTCTAGCTCCTAAAAAATTAATTAGTATGACAAAACCTGCACAAACACAGAAACAGCAGCAGTGTTACATCAAACCCATCAAAATGTTTTCCAATCAATCATGTTATGATCTACTCAACACAAAACCAAGGATACATTAAGAACCCAGTTGTTAATAAGGCAATAAAAGAAATCAATAAATATTTAACACTAATAATGATAGCCATTAGCTGCACCCAAAAATAGTTTATATATGTGTTTACTAGCAGATCTAGATAGAGAAGACAAGAGGATGAAGGAGCGAAGGGAAGAGAGAGCTTACAGGGACGAGGAGGCGGCGAAAGAGTGAATAGGAGAGTAGTTTTTTAGGGTCACTCACTCTATCAGAAAATGCATGAGATGTGAGAGCTGCAGTTGGCTAACATTAGGGTATTTATATGTGCTTTGACTAGGGTTTTGCATTTTTGGTAGGCTAGGGCTTTGAATTTTTGTATTGGGCTGTAGTGTTGGGCTTTCATAGTTGTGGCATTTCACAGTCTGCTAACAAAAGCCCGAGTTTACGACGAATAGATATTTGAAAGTTGTCAATTTCCCTTTTTCATGTCCCCTTATTAAATTAAAATTATTAATTAATTAAATCAAATTAAATTACCTATTAGTGTTTCTCCCATTTTGCACTTGGCAAAAGAACTCTTATTGGTTACATTGAAAAAAAACTAGGGTAACATTGTCATTTTATAAGATATAAATGTCAATGTATAATTGTTGGAAGGTGTAAAAAGTTTTTTCATAAATTGATTAAACTTGAAAATACTACATTACCCTTGAATAAAACAAATGCTTATACTCAGGGATGCAATGGGATTTTTAAATTTTTTATATATTATAATTACTCCATTCACCTTGGACTTAAATTTTTTAAACCTTTGCTTTAAGGGCTTTTTCGTATTTTTCCACATGTTTTTTTTGTTATTATCAAATGTTCTTGGGGGTATTTTTGACTTTTCACACTTAATTTTTTTTTGTTAATTTAGGCTTTAGGAGGGGTTATTTTAGTCTTTCAAATTATTAAAAAAAAGAAAGTTGTTGACATGTGCAAAGTATACGTCTGCGCGTGAGACACCCCGTCACCCTTAGGCGACATGTGTAACGCATCATGATTGCCAAAAATGTCGTCCAAGGTGTTTTTCGATCCTTATTGGCGGATCCAACCACATTGGATGGTGCATGTGAGTCAATTCACGCTGGTTTCATCTCGATTCAGTTTTCTTCTTCCTTTTCTTTCTTTTCCTTCTCTTTCTTCCTCGAATCGCATGTTGGCCGTGTAAAAAGTTATACCAACCCTTCATTTATTTTTTCTTTTGATTCATCCTCTCTTCTCTTAATTGTAATTATTTTGTTTGTATTGATTATTTCTAATTGAATTTTATTTTCAATTTCATCCCTAGTCATTTGATTGTTTTATTTTATTTTTTATCAAATTTGGTCCTCATTACTTTAATTGATATTTTTTTTTATATTGAATCATTTTCTTGATTAATTTGTGTTTTCAATTCCATCCCTAAATATATTTTTTTCATTTAATTTTTATTTTAAATTTGGTCGCAATTCTTTTAATTGCTAGTTTTTGAATAATTTTCTTAATTGATTTGTTTTTTTTTTTAATTTCATCCATAAACATTTAATTTAATTTAATTTTTATGTCAAATTTAGTCCTAATTATTTTAATTTCTATTTGTTTTGTTGTGCATTGTTTTTTTTATTGATTTTTTTTTCTCAATTTCATCCATTAATATTTGTTTCATAATCTTTCTTATTTGTTTTTTAAGGTTTGCCTTTAATAGTGTCACCTTGATCTCATGACCTGAGTTACAGATCTGAAAAATTAGTCCGAGTCGATTTCAATCTTTTTTTAATGCATTTTTTTTTAAATATTTTGTGCGGTATTTTTTTTTTGTTTTTCTATTTATGGGATCATTCCAATTTCATGTTCTAGGTCATGTATTTGATTTGTTGATCTGGATTGTCTGTCAGATTTGCTCAAGGCTTTTTTTTTCTTTTTTTATATCTTTCTATTATATCAACAGATGCTTATTCTTTACATTTTAAGTTCAGTTTAAGTTATTTGAAATTGTTTCCTCCCAACCTAACTCTTTGTCTAGACCGGGTTTAAAATTAAACTTATAGGATTTTTTTTCTAACATAACCTAAACAACTTGACCAACCCAGATGACTAGTTAAAAAAAATCTAAAGATGAAATTGAGAAAATATAATGAAAAAAAAAATCTCTTAACTCGGCTATTTGCCAAGCTCAGATTTAAAATTAAGCAGATGAGATTTGCCTTGATGTGACTCAATCGAATGAGCTAACCTAAAAGCAACCCGAATAATTATTAAATAGAGTTTGAGGATAAAATTAAAAAAAAAAGTAAAAGATCTCTTAACCCGATTCCTTATCTAGTTCATGTTTAAAATTAAACATGTGAAATTTGTTTTAATATGATTCAATTGACTTAGTCAATCTAAAAATAACTCGGATGACTAATAAAAAAAGAGAGGATAAAATTGAAAATAAAAAAGATAAAAAGAGAAGAAATGAAAAATAAATAAATTGTGTCACTGTTCCCAACGTTTTTAGTTAGTCGTATAATTTCTTCGCACTGCCAGCACTTAACAAGTCTTTTAAACATACAAATGCTTAAAAGCTAAGTATACAAACACACACACTAGGGCTGAGCATTTTCGGTCCGGTCCGGTTTTGGACCAAAATATACAACCAAACCGATTTTATTTTATTTTTAGTTTTGGAACCGAACCGAACCAAAAACCGGTTCAAACCGATTAATTTTGGTTCGGTTCGGTTCGGTTTTTTCCCCTTCCAAACTGATTCAAACCGAAATTTTTATACTTGCTTCCATTTTCCAAAAAATCAACTCCAATTTTCGTTTTGTTCTCCTTGTCCAGAAGTTAAACCCAGCAAAAAAATACATAAAACAAAGGATTTGACTGCAAAAAAACAAAAAGAAAATCAAAAGTTATTGAAATGTAAAATCATCAAAAAGCATGGAGGGGAAGAATACAGATTTGAGAGATGAGAGACAAGAAAAGCATCGATAGCATTGATACAGACACTGTTGAGAGTGCAGAGTTTTTAGATCTTGGTTTCTCTGAAATCCCAAGAAAACTCTTTCATGGTAAGCAAAACGGGTGCGGGGATGTTTGGTGGTAGTTGTGTTGGTATTGATTCAAGAAAACCCTTTTATCACTAATTGATTTGAAGCTAGGGAGAGACTAGAGATGCCAAAAAAGAAAGGAAAGCAAATTGGAGAGGACAAAAGCCAGCACACACTCAGACAGGAGAGCCCAACAAGAGGGAACATGTAAGAATGGCAAAGATGCACAGGATAATAAGTTTTTGAAAGAGAGATTTTTGCTATCTAAGGAGAAGAAGGAGAAGAAGACAGATTTGAAAGTGAGAGACAGAGAGCAGGGAGAGGGGCGGCTGAGAATGTTGAAATTTAGGGTTAGAAGAAAATATGGTATTTATACTTGTTTTAGAGGGAGGGGGCGGCTACGTGAACAACCTGCTAGGTTAATGGGTAGAAAGCGTTTTTTTATTTCTAAACCGAACCAGTTCGGTTCGGTTCGGGTTGTCCGGTTTAAGCATTACAAAACCGGAAACCGAACCGAACCAGACATTTTTCTAAATATTTTAATCGGTTTAATCGGTTTTTATTTTCGATTCGGTTTTTTTTGTTATTTTTTTTCCGATTTTCTCGGTTTAATCGGTTTTTCGGTTTTTTTGCTCACCCCTAACAGACACACACCCCTACTTTGTGGTTAAGTCTGCTGGGCCATGATCAAGACTGAACGAGATAGGCAACTACCGTCTGTCTGGCCAGGTGAATTGGGCCACAGCCCATAATCAAGACTGGACAACTTCTGTTAGGTCAAGTCTTTTAGGCCGCAAACCAGACAACCTGTTGTCCAGTCATAGCAGTTAGGCCACAATCCTATAAAATTTATTGGGGGAGTAGAGCCACTGCTCTCTATGATTTCTCCTCCGAGTAAAGTCCACACACAGTAGGCTTTTAACCCTTCTTCTTCTTCTTCTTCTTCTTCTTCTTGGGTAAATCCATGTGATCCCAAGTGATGACTCGATGCTGCATAAATACCCAGTAATCACCGAGTGTAAGGAATAATAAAACCAGATCCATACGCATATAGGAAATTTATGAGAAAACATCCTCCTATATTTCTCGTTATTCTCCTTACACACAATGCTCTCTCTTTTTATTTTTCCATCGTAAGCATCGAAGAATTCTTTATTTATATAAAAGATTTGTTCTGCAGGAGAGCACAGAAATACTAAGTCCAGACACATATATTAGCTCAAGAGTAATTAGGTAAAGGGTGAGAATAATTAGGCGAAGCTATTCAAGAGTACTACCTGATAATCTGGGTGTATGTCAAGTTTTCTTTAAATCATTGCATTTTTTTTTAGTTTTATGTAATGATATTTTCTTTTTGTGTAATCTGTTTATTACTTTAAGATACTAAAATCCCAATACACACGCAAAAAAAAAAAAAAAAAACGAAATATTAATGTTGTGCTATAAATCACGAGGATAAAAATATGGTTGCAGCGATGAAGATGGATAGTGGTGATGATCATGGCGACCACAAGTCAATAACAATAGAGGTAGCAAAGCATGCTGGGTGATGGTGGGAGTGGAAAGGCGGCAGTACATGTTTTGGAGTTGCTGGGTGCTCACTGCTCATTAGTCATGTCATTTACAGGGATGACGAGAAGAGCAGCAACACATCGGACAAAATAGGCGATTAACATGTAAAATGAAAAGAAATTGGTGAAACAAAAAGTTTTAATATATATATATATATATTTGCTGTTTTAAAATGCTATATGAATTTAAATTTTGTTGTAATTCTTAACCGTGATATTTAATTAAATATTATATTTTTAAATTGTAATAAAATTTTAATTAAGTTTCTTGTTTAACTGACTATTATAAATCGATACCAGTTCATAATAGTATTTTAAATTGACCGTCTGGTTAACACTGAAAAACAGAGATAAGCTATTGTATACTGGTTCATAATAGTCATCGATCGCTTGGTTAACACTGAAAATTTTAAAGCTATATCTAAAATTTTATCTTACTTAAAACCTGTAAAGAACCACAATAATCAAATTATACTATCATCAAGATTTTTTTTGTGCGTCCAATCAATAATTGTTCCAGGATTGATTTTTTTTTTGCAAACAACAACATAGATAATTTTTTAAAAGACTCCTCATGTGAACCAAAAAGATATCAAGCCCTAAATTATTCATAAATAATTCATCATCAATTCAACAAACCATAAATTTACCATAAACTCTAAATTCAATTTAAATAATTATTTTATTTCAACTAAACTAAACATATATTCATATCAATATAATATGTTTATCTTACTTGTTAGACTAGAAAAAACCTGGGCGACAACAACAACAAAGACAACAGTGAATTTTGAACACAAAAATATTCATTCAAGAATGCTCAGAGAATAGGATATACTTGATCTTTTGTTGTTTTAAGGGGGGAAAATGTTTGCTGGGTTTTTTTAGAGAGATAAGGGCCGGGGGTGTTGGTCGTTTTGGAGAGAGAAAGAGAAGAGTTGTTGTGTCTATGTGTTTTTCGATCTAGGAAAACTTAAATTTTAATTGATATCGTGTTTTTGAAACACGACATGTTAAATTATCGTGTTTAGTAATAACAATATTTAATAAATATCACGTACAATAAGATAAAAGTATGTTTTTCACCTTTTGTTTTTTAAATGGTATTATTTTATTAAGATTTTAAATAATATGCTAATTAAAAAAAAAAAAACCTGCTTGGCGGTAAACACCAAAAAGAATGAATTTTCACGGGAGGTAACAACAAGAAGATAAAAGTGTGTTTTTCATAATTGTTTTTTAAATGGTATGATTTTATTAAGATTTTAAATTTAAAATGCTAATTTAAAAAAAAAACTGCTTGGCGGTAAACACTAAAAAGAATGAATTTTCATGGGAGGTAACTACAACAGATTTTACATATAGAAGTTTCCTTTGACACATGTTTAACATGACTTTTGACGTTTGAGTTGTAATTCAAAAATTGTTTTTATAAATAAATTATGAAAAAAATAATCAAAGATGACTTTGAATTAGTAACATATTTAGAACCCCTGAAAAGCCCTTTTACAAAAAATATTTTTTTCTAGTGATTTTAAATTGTTTTTATGTGTTAATATTAAAAATAAATTTTTAAAAATAAAAAAAATATATTATTTTAATGTATTTCCAAACAAAAAATACTTTAAAAACAATCATTATTATAATATCAAACAAGCTCTTAATAAAAAATAACTCACAAGCTCTTAATAAAAAATAACTCACGGTTATAATTTATAAGTTAAATATACAAATTTTAACTTTTAATTAATTTAAAGTTTTAAATCAATTTTGTAACAAACTTTAAATTTAAATCAAAAGTTATTTCTAAGTCAATATATTTATAACTTTTCTTTGACTTAAAATTAAAAAAAAAAAAAACCAAATTAGAGTGCTAATAGTTTTAGTTGAACTCTTTCCGACTATAATTCTATTTGTTTTTGTATTTCAAAAATGTTTTGGAAAAATTTAAAATTTTTTATTTAAAATTAACTTTTTAAATGTTTTCACATCATTTTAATATACTAATATCAAAAATAATTTTAAAAAAATAAAAAAATATTATTTTAATGCATTTTTAAATTAAAAATACTTTAAAAAATAACCACTATTATACTCCTAAACACCCATACTAATGACCTTGACAATAAAATATTCTCGACTCCACTCCAAATTAACTCAATTCATTTACATCCTAAAATAGCACCTTAAATGGTTAATGATTATATGATCCTTCAAATGACAATTAAATTATTTATCAAGTGTGCGGATAAAGGATCTCAGATCAACATGCACATCCGGAAAACAAAACCTAAGCAATGATACACAAGGATGCAGGACACCAAAGTATGGGATACATGGGGTAACATCCTTCTGTAATAGTGCGATGCTTTGAGATAATCCTCCATGAAAATAAGAAAAAAGAAAGAAAGAAAAAGATTAGGAAGATCTGCACAAGCTCATGCTCAACTACAGAATCCCATCCTGCCACATAAATCTTTCACCAGAAAAGGAGAGAAGACTACAACACAGACAAAATATGCCAAACCCTCTAAACTATCAAACTTTGCTGCCAGGTCTAAGAAAAGGTCAAATAGTTTTGCCTGTTTGTTTTACTATATGCTACTTAGTCTTCTTAAGGAGATTAGAGGTGCGGAACTCGGCATCATCCCTGATGAAACTCCACCAAATGTAGGTAAGAGGGATTGTGGTGGCATGCCAAAGCGCATGGGCATCCACATATCCTTCATATGGAGGGAAATCATAGATTTCTAAGAGCATTGCCAGGCCACCTCCAATTACCACTACCCACAACTTCCAGCGAGAAGGATGGCCGGTGACACCAGCCCAAATGGCCCACAGGAGAAGCTGAGCAACTGCCATCACAACACAAACTTGCATGTTCCACCCTGTAAGATGTCAGGAATCTTGTCAGTTTCTTACTACTTACTATGAGAAAAGTTTGTGTAACGTGGAGGAAAACCTTAGTTCCTCGAGTAATTGTAGCCATTTAAGAATGATTAGAAACATTTTATGCACTAAACCTTGGTCTAGAAAGAAGACAAAAAGAGAATGGATGCAATACCGTAGTCTAGTTTATAGAAGTTGATGAACAGTATATGAGTAGTCAGAAAAGCAAGTAGTGGTGCGGCAACCATGACCCTTGCAGCTTCATCCCTCACATTGAAACTTCTTAATATAGACATAATTAGTGAGTACCCTAAAAATGCCACTGCAGAAGAATAGTCTAACTTTTCTGTCAAGTCCACATCTCTGCATTTCAAACAGACAATGCAAGATAAGAAACATAAAATTGAACATGGTAAAATAAAAAAAAGTCATGTATGCGTGGATAACGAAAATGAAAAAAAAAAAGAAAAGAAAAATTAATTAATGATAAAGGTCCTCACAAATGAAAGTCTGATTAAAAAGAAGAACCTCACCGGCTATGGAAAACAGCACTCCAGAACCAGGAGTTCAATGATAAGAACCCATAGATATGCCACAAAGAGGCATACTCATAGTAGGCCTTTTTATCTTGTTTCAGAGGCAACTTGTAGTAGAGAAGAATGAAAAAGGATAGCCAACCATGGAAATGCATTGCAAGGTTAAGGGCAGAGAAAGCAACAGAAACAGGCTCCTGAGCACATAAACAATAGGTCATTAAGTTTTCTCGAGATTAATAGGATTGATCTTGAGCATCTAAGAAGAAAAGAAAAAGGCTAATGAAAATAGAACTACTAGAAATGCAAACCTGAATTCCATATACACGCTTGAAGGGCCATTTACCATGGTACTTGACAGGACCATGACCAAGTGCTTCTCTTTCTTTCTCTCTATCCAGCATACAATAATAACGACAATCACTTTGGCAATCCCATTGTTTCCATTGCAAGTAAAGAGGTTCTTGCTTGTACCACGGACCATCAATGGAGACACCATCAGAAGAAAAATTGCAGTGTGAAAAGCATCTTTGCCCCACACATCCAGATTTTTCACATTGTCCAACACAAGTCCTAATTTTCAGAACAAACAAAATATTTCAGCATGCACAAAATGGAATTATAGGAGATTATAAGAATTATACATAAGAGCAAATTACTTGATTCCACAACAGATAATGAGAAGAAAATACAACAGAATGTGAAAAGGGCACATAATCAGGTTGTTTTGAATAACAAAAACATTACTGAAGGGCGTTGAGGGACCTAATCTCATAGAAAACTGTAATCAGGTATTCTGAACAAGCACAAAATGATAGAAAAGATAGCAAAATAAAACAAACTTGAAGGTGCTGTAATGGTTCATGAATATATCCTATGAGAAAATATTTGTTAATGAGAATGTACACCAAATAAATGGTGGAACAGACCAAAATTACTGAACCTAACACTAAAGGTATGAGAAATAGCTCAGCAGTGACTGCTTTAAAGAGTAGCTAGTGCAGCAGGACTGCTGAAACAAGCAGGCAAATATAAGAAATACCGAATTCTTGAATGTTCAGCACATCCGTATCTGCCCACGAAATTAATTCATGCCTCTTGTGCACATTGGGTGACCCAGTGTGAGAGAAACAGCCACACATTTGAGGGTGTAGAAATCACATTTACAGGCTCAAAACTTCCTTTGTCGATATATCAAATTGTGCAATTATTATAAAAAAACTAGATTTGTTCCTTCTGTTACATTGGTGTGTGGACGATTAATAACATTACTGAAGAACAAAAAAACATGGAACCAGATGCACATGAAGTAATACAGTAATTAAAGGAAGGGTCAAAATTTACCTGTAAATGGGATCAGAATCCCCAGCACTAGCATCTAAGGTTCCACCAAGACATGAAAACACCAGAAAGAAACCAACCCAATATCGATCTACCATCTAATAACAATCATCAAGAATTAGAAAGCTTGAATCTTGCTAAAAACAAATATGGGCAAAAACAAGCAAGAGACTAGAAACTCAATCTTTTTATTAACAATAAATACAAAAGAAGAAGAAGAAGAAGAAACAAACTTTCTTTGACAATTGGATCATGCATTTTGAGAAACAAGCAAATGGGTTCACATTAAACATAAAAACAAAAAACTACAAACTTTACAGTAATTGATTCAATACAGTTTTTTTTTCTTTTAAAATAAGGATCAAAGTGTGAGCTTGAAGAGACAACCAACATAATAGATCAACAAAACGGGCGCTTACCTTACGTTTCTTGAAGAACACAGATGTTCACTTCGGAGTGATTTACAATCTCTCAGAGAGAGATTCTCAAGACTTTTGGGTCAGAGCCAGAAAGTGGAAGGGTATACTAAATGGTTTCTCGGCTTGATGGGCCAGAAGATAGTGGCCTGATTGCTACTCTTTACTTCTTCTTCTTTTTTTCCTCTTATTATTTTTATGGTCGGGCAATTAAATTATTTTGTTATTTAATAGTAAGAGATACTTTTAAATTAATTTATACACTAATTTAAATTAAATTTCATCTTTAAACAATTTAAAAAAACACCTCACCTGATTGCAATAAAGTTTCAGTTCAACTTATTCACTGTCCAAGCCAACACTTCAAAATTAGCATTGTACTTTAACTTCAAAAGTGTACAGCGTGATGATTTTCTAAAAGATTGAGATAACTTTGGAATAAGGTTTAAAAGTTAGATAATTAATTAATTTTTTAATTCTCACAATCTAATTTATATTTTTTTTTTAGCTATAGTGGTTTGTTGTTGATATTTATAAAATGTTTTTCTTTACTATTTAAAAACTCTCAAATGTTTAAGTATCTTTCTAAATATAAAAAATGTAATGATATTTTAGAGAAATAGATTCTGAAAAAATATATATTAAAAATATTGAAAATAAAAAAATTATGAATTCTTTTACTTAAATGATTCAAAGAGTATTTATATCCCTTGAACCTTATCTTTTTGCTAAAGTGAGGGGCTGAAGAGTCGTTCCATCCTTGTAAATTAATTTTGTATTGTGAGCTGTGTTCTACTCATTTTATCCAACTAAGAGATGGATAAATGGTAAGCCATGAGAGACTTTAATACACCTAATGGTGTTGGTGGAATATAGATTTGCTTAATTAAGTTTATTTGTTGAGAAATAATCCTTTTAAAATTTATGTAAAAATCTATAGAGGTGTGGTGTTAGATTCAAGCATTATATTTGAATCTATTTGTACTTGGGATACGATGGCAAAAAAATCCTCGAGCTCAACACCTTCAGGAGACGTACGCTAGGCCCAGACGCTGATGGGTCTAGCAAGCGCCAGACCTAGCTGCGCCTAGGCTTGTGCACTACCATGCTATGAAGCGCTTGTGTCTGACATACGTGAGACCCAACATCGTCTGGAGTTGACAAGTGCTACCAGTATGGCGCACCTGTGTTGGGGTGTGTTAGGGGCTAATGCGTGCCAACCCAGCGCACCCAAGAGTTCAGTAAAATTATATCCATGTGTTTCCCTCGATTCGATATTTGTTTTGGAAACAATATATATAAAACATTTACTGATAAAATATTGGTTCATCAGTAGGTCTTTGCAATATAATAAAACATGAAGACTTTAATTAATTACCCAAATTGAGTAGAGTTCTGAGTTTTTCTTGTACAAGAGAGGGGTGTATAAACTGGACGCATAACTGAAAAATATGCAAAAAGACATGCATCATTACTGAAAGAAATTCTACTCGAACAAAAATACCAAAAATCCATACTTAGAAAAAAATCTAAGAGTCTAAAGGTACCACGCCTATTACTTAGAAAAATTTCTAATAGGTGGAGAAATCCATGGAGAAGGAGATTGTACTTAGAAATATGTCATATTTCTAAGTGGATAAGGTGAATCCAATGAGAGGAGAGCCTACACTTGAAACAATCTTTAAATGGATGTGGAACCCAAAGAGATGATGAAGCTCATACTTAGAAAATTTCTAAATGGTTAGGATGAACTTAATGAGAGGGTAAGCTTATACTTAGAAAAATTCTAAATGGCTAGATTAAATCCAAAAACGGTGAAATTCGTACTTAGAAAGTGTGAGAGGGTGAATCTACACTTAGAAAATTTCTAAATAGCTAGATGAAACCAAAAAAGAGTGAAACTCATACTTTAGAAAGTATGAGAGGGTGAAACTCGTACTTAGAAAGTTTCTAAGTGGCTAAGATAAACCCAATGAGAGGGTGAGCCTATACTTAGAAAATTTTTAAGTGGCTAGGTGGAACTCAAAGAGGATGAAATCTATATTTAGAAAATTTCTAAGTGGCGGTGAGTCTATACTTAGAAAATTCCCAAGTAATTAGGTGGAACCTAATAAAGATGGAGCCTATACTTAGAAAATTTCTAAATGACTACGATGAACCCAATGAGAGGGTGAGTCTATACTTAGAAATTTTATAAGTGGCTAGGTGAAATCCAAAGAGGGTGAAGCCCGTACTTAGAAAATTTCTAAGTGGAAGTGGGTTCCTTAGAGAGTGGTGATATTGCTTTAGGGATTCCAAGTCCATCCATTGGAAAGTGGTGCTATTGCACTGGAGAGCTATCGTGTCAGTCCCATCCTTGGAGAGTTGTGCAATCGCACTAGTTAGCTAGCCTAATGCGCTTGTTTTAAGGTGCGTTGGGGGTTGGTACATACCAGCCCAACGCGCTTGAGAGTTCGAGAAAATTATATTCATGTGTTTCCCTCGATTTGATATTTTTTTGAAAACAATATATACAAAATATTTATTGATAAAATCTTGGTTTATCATAATGCTACAATACAATTTAATGTCTTACAGCTCATGTTACTGTCTTGATAGAAAGAAAGGTCCACAAAATAATTTTGGTCAAAAGAAAAAAGGGTTACAATGATTAAGTTGTCATCGTGGGATTTTCGAAGGTGAAGTGTCATTACATAGATCAAGTCTATATTACTCAAATAATTTAATTAACTACTGTAGGGGAAAAGCTTATTAATATATGTTGTTAGTGTAGCGGGTTTATATAGCGTTTTCTTTTTCTTTCTAAAAACCAAACCATGAGATTTAGAAATGAATAATGGAAATTGGTCTCTACAAATTGAATTTGTGTTCATTTTTCGTAATCACTAGGTAACTATATTATATTATAATATTTCATTTTATTTTTTATTTTTTGTATTTAAAAAAAACCTAGTTAAAAAAATATTCAAACTAGTTTGAAAATTAATTAACCAAAGCTAATTATACTTGGAAAAACATTATTTATATAGACTTATTGACATTATTAACTGCAACAATGTAATAATAAGTTTGCCTTTATCATCAAGTAAAGCAAGGACAATTTAGTATTCTAATAAACATTAAATATTATACAATTTCTCTCTCTCTACTAAAGATGTAGATCTCCCTACAATTTAATGATTTCTTCTTGTTTTTTTTTTTTAGGTTTATAAATAGCATAATTGATTTTTTTTTAAATCTAATTACCAATTATCTCTACTTCTCTCTCTGATTCTTCAAATTTAAGATTTAGGGTTTTTTAGAGTTTTATAATGGTGAAAAAAAAATTGAAATCCATACATGATTGCGATGTTATTTTTTTGATACAATTTTTTAAAGGTTTTTGATGTTATTGTGTTCCCTATATAAAATTCATATCAAATTAGGATATGCTTCCATCATCTTGGATTTGATTAGAGATTAACATGTTGGTACTTGCTTGAGGACTCTAGTGTAAATCCCTAATTTAATATAAATATGGAATTATATAAATAGGCTTTAGAATAAATTAAATAAAAAGGTAGATAAAGAAACAGGTAAAGAAAAACATGGTTGAAAAAAATAAGTCAATGACGAGGTGTTAAGGTTTAGTATTAAAGTGGTCCGAGACAGGATTTCGAGTAAAAATAAGCATTTAGTATGCTATGGGCATTGATGTAATTAACCTAAAATAGACTAAATTTCCAAAGAAAGCCATTCAAAGTGGTTGACCAATAACTCTAGAAAGAAGGAGAAGAAAAGTGCTAACCTCACCTATTTTCCCATCAAACAATTCATCAAAAACTTATAGATTAAGGTTGTTAATGAAATTTTGAATGATCTAAAGGTGATATTCATCATATTTTAAAGAATTGGAGCTTGTAAAGGGAGGTTAGGAAACATAAAGAGAGATAAAGAAAGAAGTGAAGAAATTGAACTTTTCTTCTCATTTTACTTTTTTAAAACTTCTAATTTAAAGGTAAGACTTTTCATTGTGTAATGTTTTTGTAAAAAAAAAGGGGGGCAAATAACAATTGCAAGTTAAACTCTTTAATTTGAACATCTTTGACCAAATCTTGTTCATAGGTGAGTCTAATTAAACTATATAATTATTGTATCATTTTCATTTTTATTTGGAAGGATTTTAGATTGATCTTTCATTTTGATGATGGATCCTAAAATGATCCCATTCATTTTTTAGTAGTGCGGATCCTAGGGTGATCTTATTTCTTTCATCTATATAGATCCCAAATTAATATTTTTCATTTGCATGGATCCAAAGTTGATTCCATTTGTTCATATAGACCCCAAGTTGATTTAAATCCCAAGATGATCCTTTCATATAGATCCCTTTTATATAGATTCCAAGTTGATCTGGATCCTAAGTTGATCCTTTCATAAAGATCCTAAGTTGATTCTTTTTTTTATATAGATCCTAGGTTGACTTGTTCATATAGATCCCAAGTTGATATGGATCCTAAGTTGATCTGGATTCTAGGTTGATCCTTTCATATTGATATCTCAAGTCGATCCGTTCACATAAATTCCAAATTGATCCTTTTATATAAATTTCAAATTGATCATTTTATATAAATACGAAGTTGATCTGAATCCTAACTTGATCCTTTCATATGGATCCCAAGTTGATACTTTCTCATCGATCCTAAGTCAAATTGAATCCTAGAATAATCATTTCATTTTCATTTATATAGATCACAAATTAATCATTTCATTTTTGTCTATATGAATACCAAGTTGATCCTCTCATTCATGTTCATACAATTATGGCTTTATTTGGCAAGATGTTTAGGTTTTTTTTTTTTTTTAAAAAAAACCCCTGTATTCTTTACAAGCTTGATAAACAAAGCCAAGGGAAAAATGATTTTTTTTCTTATTATATCATAAGTATTGTAAAGAAAGTACAGTTGTTATAACTCATTTTTTACCTCCTATTTTCAACATATTTTCAAAAATTGAGAGAAAAAAATATAAAAAATTCTAAGGAATACATTCTCAACACTATTCGGCCAATATTCAATCATTTTATAGTTTTTGATTATTTTAGTATCATTTTCAAGTTAACAAACTTTAAAAAAAATAAAAAAAATCAATTAGAAAAAAATTAATATTTTTTTTTAGTGAATATAATATATTTAAGGGAAGGAAATGGACCAATTTGAATTTTGAAAACCCCACCTTTAATAAATTCAAAATAAAAATAATAAAATAAATGAGTAGAAAAATATAATAATAAAAGGCAAGGTCATGGAAGGTTAAAGAAGGAAATAAGACAAGGGCTTTGGTGTTAGTATAAATATAGCAAGTGTGAATAGTGAAAGAGGAGGAAAAATGAAAAAAGAGAACGGGGAGTAAGCTCAGAAATGTGAAGAAAAGAAAATAAAGAGTCATTTTTAGTTTTTGGTTTTGTTTCCATCTTTGACGGTTTGACCCCTCTTCCTAAAGCCAAATAATAATAATAATAATAATCCTAAAAAACTCCTTTTCCTCTCAGCCGCCGTCTACCACTAGCCAACCAAAATCAACCATAGTCACCTACGAGCGACAGCTCCATCTCCCACCATTTTCCCAGCCTTGAACCACCATAAAAAAAGCTAAACCATTCCCCTCTCCAAAAAAAAAAAAAAAAAAGACTCATAAAAATAAAAACCATCACTCTCATTGTCATGGAGCAACCGACTCTCTCCGTTAAGCAGCCCCTTTTTCTTTCATCTTTCCCGCGACTACGACCTCTCCTCCATGTCGCGAATCCATCCCTCTCCTCTTTCCTCACCAACGGCCTCTCCTCTGTCCACCAGTTAGTAATCCAGCATACAAAAAAGAAGAAACAAATGAATGAGGGAGAAAGGAGAAAATCGTGACAGCCTCTCCAGTATCTAGGAGCTCCACCACCAATGGCTGACCATTAACACCAGCAGCTCCTCCTCCACAACAGAATTGTCGGCTACTTGAAATGAGAAGAACGAAGAGATTGAACTAAATCAAAAGGAAGGGATTGAAAAAAAAATTAAAACAAATTAAAAATTCCCGTGGTTATATCTTTCATTTTAGGGAGAGTGAAGGCGCACGACCTATGCAGCCATGAATAGGGAAAAGAGCTCTACCCGATACAGGCCACCACGTGCACTCCAGGTCACCGGAACGTCAACCTCACGCGTTGCTGTCCATGGCCGCGCGTAGCTCCACGTGTCGACACTACCACTCGTGTTACAACAGCTTTAATTCGACTGATTTCGAACCTAAATAATTGTTTTAACATGATGAATAATTTTTGTGATAAAGTATTAATTTTATTTGATGATTTTTAATCTACTGTGAATGATTGTAATTACTTGATATGTGTTCTCGAATGGGTGAATTGGATATGGATTTATTATGTTGTAATATTATTTGTGATTTGCATGATGTTTCAGATTTTATTGTGATAAGTTATTATTTGCGTGATGATGATATTGTGAATTGTTTTTGTTAATTTGATAATGATTGTGTTGTGTATTTGTGGTGTTATTATTATTGGTTGATATAGGATAAAAAAAAGAATGGTTTATATTAAGAGTTCAATCTAAAAATAATTATAAAATTATTTTAAAAAATATATATTTTCCATTCATAAACATTTGTTTATAGTTTTATTATCATATATTAATAGAGGATAAAAAAACAATTCTCATTAGATTATATTCTTAGAAGTTAATTTAAAAATAATAATAAGATCAATTTGAATTTTTTTAAAACTCATAAATATTTATTTGATGTTTGTTATTATAGATTGATATAGAATTAAAAACCCCAACATGTTTTATTCTTACAAGTGATTTAAAAATGATAATAAAATCACTTTAAATATATATATATATATATATATATATATTTATTTATTTATTTTCTTCTCATAAATATTCTTTTGTGGTTTTATTATCATAGAATAATATTGGATGAAAAACCTTAAAATAAATTTATCCTAGAAATTAAAAATAGATAATAAAAATAAGATCATTTAAAAAAAACATTTTTGTAATTATAATTTTCGGTTATGTTGACATAAGATAAATAAACTTTTTATCAGTTTTATTTTTAAAAGTCGATCAAATCACATTGAAAAAAATATTTTTTATTATTTTATTATTCATAGTTCTACATAAGACAAATAAACTTTCAAGGAGATTAATCCTTAAAAGTTGATCAAAATGATAATAAAACTAGTTGTCAAAAATATATTTTATCCATTTTTCAAATAAATAATTATTCAAGTTTTGATAGTATGTTAAGAGTTTTAATATTTAAAATCAAGTATGGATAAATAAACCATAAAAATTGAGTAAAGGGATAACAAAATCACATGCAACGTAAAAATATTCTTCGCTCATCTTTCAAATAAATAATTATTAAAGTCTTGGTTGAGGATTTTATTTTTTATAAATAAACTAACATTTAGCATTATCTTGAAAAGTTGATTAAAAGGATAATAAAATTTCTTAATATGAGACTTTATAACAAATATTCGTATGAAAAAAATATTTTTGTGACATGCTAATTGTATTTATATGTAAAAACAATATAAGATAAATGAATCATCATTAGATATTACCGTGGAAAATTGCGTAATGGATAATAAGAGTAATTAATATGTAATTTTCTATTTCATAATAATAAAAAAACACACGAATACCAGTTTAGCTAAATATTAGTATAAAAATACATTAAACACGGAACTCCACTCTTTAAGACAAACCCATTGCATCAAGACCAAAGTTTTTCGTTGCCAGAATGGCAGTCAATAGAATATTTGTTCTCTCTCCCCTCTCTTTTCTAATTGATTTCTTGCTCTTGCTTTAATATAGAGAGCAAAATGCAAACCAAATAAAATTTAAGATTTAAATATAAAATTCCTAAACAATATGGACTAGAAAATATAAAATCTGAAACTTCAAGGATACAACTGCAGTTTTCTTCACCTTTTGAACAAGAAAAATGAAATACTTATTTTGTTTTATTAATTTGATCTTTGTTTTTTTAATTTTTTAAACCAACAATAAATTAAAATTCTTTTTCATAATACTAGCATTTAATTCAATGAAGAAATACTCTGTCGCACATGTGATAGAACAAAATAAAAATGAATTATAATGCATGAATCAATGTAAACATTGCGAAGATAAAATAGCAAGGAAGAAAAGTTTGAGGATAAAAAAAACATTGTAGGATGAATAGTGACATCAATAGTGTACTAAGAATGAATTATTGTTTTTTTTTTTTTAAATATTGAATTCAATAGAGAAACAAACAATACTAAGTTAAAATGACCTTATCCATATTTCATGAAAGGCATGACATGCTTGTTAAAACCATAAGATTTATAATTATAAAGTTTAGTTATTTCTAAATAAAGATGATTCAGTAAGTGAACCATTTTGTGTCATTGAATTGTTGGTTTAGTTTATAAGTGAGTTTCTTCTTTAAATTATTATCTCATATTTAAATTCAAGAAAATATTATGAGATAAATCAATTTTATTTACATATATGTAAGTTTATTATGGAGAAACTTTTAAAAAATTGCTTTGAATTGAGTAATGTTAAATATACAAGGGCTAAACTATATTTTATCCATGGATATATAAAAAATAAAAATTATTTTTTTTTCCGCTACCATCACCATCACCGAGAGAGGCGAGCAAAGCCGATCATAGCAATGATGCAGCGGATCTTTTCATTATCCACTTCTTCCTCATCTTCTTCTTCATCTCCACCTCAGCCTTTACTGGGTTTCATTTCCAAAGCCAAGAAAAT
>Ga0307515_10008961_pt1 | contig 19438 bp, 12 predicted proteins | sample 17_EM_MG_FD_194513 | JGI IMG/M metagenome (GOLD analysis project Ga0307515, IMG submission 194513) | Populus trichocarpa ectomycorrhiza microbial communities from riparian zone in the Pacific Northwest, United States - 17_EM | ecosystem: Host-associated > Plants > Roots > Unclassified | place...
TAAGAAGCATGAAGTGGAAGAAAGCCAAGTGTTTCTCACTTGAAAGTTTTTGGGAGCATTGACTATGTGCATGTAGATGATCAAGTAAAAATCAAGCTAGATGACTATAGCTAAAATATGATCTTTGTGGGCTATGAATAAAAATCCAAAGGATACAAGCTTTTTAACCCTAATGAAGGAAATATGGTGATTAGTAAGGATGTTGAGTTCAATGAAGAAGGAGCATATGATTAAAAGGTAGATAATGATGAGAAATATAACTTCTTATTGATTTTTGATGAAGAGGAGGAAAGATATGAAGATCATCAAGAACCTATAGTTACACCTCTATAAACACTAATGAGCTCAACTTCTCTTCCTTATCCTCCTTCTTTTTCTTCATCTTCTTCTAGTGAAAGCTCAAGTAGTGGCATTCCACTAAGTCCACCAACAAAGATGAGGAGCCTTGATAACTTATATGAGGTAACTAATCATATTGATGATGTAACACTATATTATCATCTTGCTAGATGTGATCTTATAATGATTAAAGAAGCAATAAAAGATGCAAAATGGAGAGTTGTTATGGATAAGGAGATTGCATCAATTGAGAAGAATGACATATGAAAATTGATTCCTTGACCAAATGGAAAAAAGCCAATAAATTTCAAGTAGATCTATAAAGAAAAAAAGAATACTAAAGGAGAGGTGGAGAGGTATAAAGTAGAGTTAGTGATAAAAGGCTGTAGTCAAAAGCATGGGATTGATTATGGTGAAATATTTGCTCTGGTTGCTTGATTGGAGACCATTTGATTAATTATTGCCATTGTTGCCTAACATAAATGGAAAATCTATCAAATAGATGTCAAATCAGCCTTAATGGTTATCTTGAAGAAGAGGTCTACATTGAGCAACCTGTGGGATATGAAGTGAAGGGACATAAAAATAAGGTATTAAAGTTGAATAAAGTTTTGCATAGATTAAAGCAAGTCACAAGGGCTTGATATAGTCGCATTGATGGATATTTCTTAAAGAATGAATTTGTTAAATTCCCCCATGAATATGCTATCTATGTAAAGATGAAAGAGAATAGTGATACTCTTATTGTATGTTTGTATGTGGATGACTTGATATTTATAAGAAATAATTCAAAGATGTTTGGAGACTTTAAGAAAGCAATGATTAAGGAGTTTGAGATGATGAATATTGATCTTATGTCCTGCTACTTAGAGATTGAGGTCAAACAAGAAGAAAATAGAATCTTTGTGAATTAAGGGAAGTTTGCAAGGGAAGTTCTCAAGAAGTTTAAGATGGAGAATTGTGCAAGAGTAAATACTACGTTTGAGTGTGGAGTAAAGATGTCCAAGAATGATGAAAGAAAGAAAATAAACTCTATAACATTCAAATCTTAGTTGGGAGTTTGAGATATTTGACATGCATTCGTGTGGATATTTTTTTTAGAGTAGGACTTGTGAGTAAATTTATGGAGTCACCAACCATGACGCACTTTAAAGATTTGAAGCAAATTATTTCATATATCAAAGGTACTATTGATTTTGACTTGTTCTATGGTTATTCTAATATCTTTGAACTTTTGGGTTATAGTGATAATGATTGGGCTGAAGATATGGATGATAGAAAGAACACCACAAGTTTTGTTTTCTACATGGGAGACACAACATTCACACAGAGTTCAAAGAAGCAATCTATAGTCACTTTGTCAATATGTGAAGCTGAATATATAGCTACTACATCATGTGTTTGTCATTCCATATAGCAAAGATTATTGAAAGAATTGTGAATGCCACAAGAGAAGCCTATGGAGATTTATGTGGACAACTCATCAGCCATTGCCTTAGCTAAAAGTCCACTTTTTTCATGATATAAGTAAGCACATTGACATAAGATTTCATTACCTAAGAGATTGTATTACAAATAAGGAAGTTGAAGTTAAGTATGTGAAGACACAAGATCAAGTCACGAATATCTTCACAAAGCCACTCAAAAATGATATTTTAATCAAAATGAGAGATATGCTGGAAGTTATGAAGAAACAAGTTTAAAAAGGGGTGTTGAAAATTAAACTTATTTTCTGGTTTTTCTGAAGAACAGAGGAATCGATTTACTGATTGGATTAAATCAGTTAGGAACCGATCGACTGGTTGGATTAAATAAATTGGTCGACAAGTTCAATAGGAAAAATACAATTCCTGTTCAGATTAAGATTTTCTTATATTAGTTTAATTTCTTGATTATTTAGGACTTTATGCCTATAAAAAAAGGTTTATAATTCAACATTATTAAGTAGTATAAAAGAGTGAGAATAACTAAGAGAGCTTAGAGAGAAACACTTAATAAAAACATACCTTTCTCTCAATCTTCTTTTTGTTCTTGAGTTTTTGACTTTGCATTACTGTTTTTAATCTTATACTACACTCATCCTTCTTCCAACACTAAACAACCTATTATAAAAACTGAAATTGATGGCTAGTTAAAGTAAACAAATTAAGGCTCTAGCTTCCCTAAAAAATCACCAATCCTTGACCTCAATAAAATTATGAGTGCTAGCCATTACTTGTCCTTCATAGTTTTGGAAAATAAAGCATTAGAGTTCATCTTTATCCAACCTTCATCAGGATGTTGGCAGGATACAGTCTTTTGATCGAGAAACCTAGAACTACTTGGTTCATCCTTAAGAGTTCTTGTAGCTGGATAAGGTGGTTGTTGCAATTTGGATCACATTCTTAGCCATTTTATATCGATCTTGAAAGTACAATAGGTTTTTAGCATACTAAAGTGACCCCTTAAGATAAATTAATATGTTTGAAAATAGTCTTAAGCTCAAAGAAATTTGAATAATTTAACGTGCTTTAAAGGTTGAAAAATGGAATTAATAAGAGAAACATTCAAGCTAGTAAGCATCATATCAAATAACGAATTAATTATGGTATTTGCAGGTAACATATTAGAAACAGACCATGCTTCACTTCATTTATTGTTATTCTCACTCCATTTATAATGATTAATTTTATTTTATTTATTTTTCTTGTATATTATTGGCAAAATTCTAAATCTTAAGTACCAAAAATGCCTTTAAATTAAAAACATAACGAGTAATTAAAAAAAATGAGAATCGAGTTTTTGTTCTATAGCTTCCCTAAAATTACATAAATCAATTTGGTGTTATCAATAAAAATAAAATTGATGGATTAGTAACTATGAGGTCAAGTGAATGGAAAGAAGAAGAGAAATGAAAGAAGGTGAATTTGGTAGAAAATATTCTACCCCTTATCGTGAGTTTTTGTATTACATTCAATGTATTTCTAATGCATTATAAGAGCGCGCCCGCCCCCGCGCCCGCGTACACTTGCTAACCCTAGTACAAATAGGAAAAATATAAGCATAAGAAGTATGTCTCAAACTAGAATAGAAAACGTATAAAACATGAAAATATATCTCCTTTTAAGATTAGGAAGTCTCTTGAGCCTCATTGTTAGAGTTGGGCTCTCATATGCCCTTACAAGTTAATTGTGAACAAGAGCACACAATCAACTTGGAATAGAAAATGACAAAATAGATAGAGCTCAATGGTTTGGTAAGAACATCCACTATTTGACCATCAATGACAATAAGTTGAACCTATAATTTATTTTTTGAAACCATTTCATGAACAAAATCAAAATCAATTTCAACATATTTTATGCATGAATGAAAATCCATATTAGCCATGACATAATTGGCTCTAAGATTGTCACACTATAGGATAAGATGAGAAGATAATGGATAACTAAGTTCAGATAATAAAGAGAAGAGAAATTGTAGCTCAGTAATAGGATTAGAAATAACCTTATATTCAACATCTATAAAAGATCAAACAATCGTTTTTTGCTTAGTATACTTGTAATAGATAATATTGTGACTAAGATAGATAACATAAGTACCTATAAACTTTTCATCACCAACATTACTAACCTAGGAAGAGTCATCAAAGCTATACAGTAAGTGATCAAAAGAGACAACAAAAGGTAATCCAAAATGACATGTACCATGAACATGCAAGCATGTATAAACTGAAAAACCTTATAGTCATTAGATGGAGCATGCATGATCTGAAAAACATTATTAATAGTTTCCTAGGAGACATCTTAACAAGATGATAGGATAGATAGGAATTAAATAAGAAGAAAAAAAAATTGTCACCTAGTTTTATGATAATTAGAAAACCTTAACTAGTTTTTAAAGGTTTTAGATAAGTGGTTGGTTATGTAATAATAAAGATAACAATCATCATATACAACCTTCCTATAGGTAAGCTTCTTCATATATTTTCTTAATTATACAAGATATCTATTGCTTTTGCATGTTAAGAGTTTACCTAAACTAGTATATATGCATTCATTATTAAGATAAAAGACTAATAAGACCTAAGACAATGATTTGAGATGTATGCCTAATAACAGGGCTCAATCCTCACTTTTGAAACACAATTGTTAAACTTGAAAGGATGATGATGGTTAATTGGGCTTTGACCCATCTTTTTTGGTTATATTAAAAATAGGTCTGAAGGTTGCCACCCACTTATAAAGGGTTTGGTGAGATCATATCGATCTGTCCCAAATTCACTTGTCATGTCAAGAGAGGTATCCAAAAGCTAGAGCATAAAAATAAATTCACACACATCAATCATGGATATTTATATATAGAATTGACCTATTTACCCCTCGATATGACATTTAAGGAAAATAACATAATTATAGCCTTACAATTCATAGGTCAATTTTGAATAAAACAACTAAAAAATATAAATAATTTGTTGTATGAAAGATGAGTATCCTAAAGCAAAAACACAAATAAATTACAAACATCAATCAAAATTTATATAAAGAATCAACTCATTTATTCTTAATGCAATATTCAAGAAAAAAAGACATAATTGAAGTCTTAAAATTTATAGGTTGATTGACACTACCAAAGTAAAACAAATCAATAATAGAATAAATTATTTAGAAAAGACATCCATATTAAACTATAAGAAGACATGAAAAATAATTCAAATATTAATATATTTTATTATTCGAAAAGCAACACCAACGGGATAAGACTCGACAACGAGGTCTTACCATCCGTGATCACTTAACAAATAAAAAGATGATTAAAACACAACCTTTAAAACACTCATTACCTTAATAATATTGTCAAAAACAGCATCAAGTAAATAAACAAAAATATATTCATCACACCGAGACCAAACTGGTATATTTATGATAAGTCATTTATTCTCGTTCTTTTTAACCTATACGTGAATATTGATCATGGACCTTATCGCACCTCAAAAAATAAATCTACATTGGCTTCATACCTCTAAGTTGCCATATAACAACTTGAATCCCAACACTTCAAATATTTATGGAAAATCATGCCAAAACATGTTAAATTAAATAAAAAGGGAATGAAAAGATGTTGTTACCTTGAAACATGGTCGAAACTGGCCTAGGCAGTAGTGACAATTGATATTCAAACACTGGCAAGTTAACCAAATGTATAGATGACGACTCAGGGATTACACAAGCCAACATAACCTACAAGAAAAAATGTAGAAAATAAAATTTTGATTTGTATCTTGTGTTATTAATTCAATATGGCTATATTGGATGGATTTGGTGAGAGGAAAGGGCGGAGCTAGGATTATTTGTTAAGGAAGGCCAAAATTAATATAACAAAATATAATATTTTTTTTATTTATTGTACATGAGTTATAAAAAAAATACAAACATATAATGACCTTTGCATAAGGTAAAAGGTTTTGAGCAATACCAAATTGAGTCAAAGCGATGAAGTTAATTTTATCTTCATAATTTTGTTGGTTTTTATACCTATCAAATATAAACATACAAAGTATATAAGAAACATTAGATAAAGCGAAGCATTATTTATGTTTGATAAACTTTGAAATAAAGTAAAAAATAATAAAAAATGATTCTTACATATTTATTTTAATTGTGCTTATCGTTCTTTCATAGAATAGAAATCATTGATTATCATATCAATTGTGAATTCATAACAAATTTGGTAAAACTATCAGATTCGAGCAAAAAAACAAAAATAATAGAATTATGAAAAAACTTCATCAAATTCTTAACAAACATCCCAAAATAAGACAAAATAAATTTTAAGTTTGGGGTTAGCAATGCTTAATTACCTTGATTTGTTTGATGAAAGAAGAATTAATTGGTGGCGCTTTGCTTCAATCTTTCTGTTTGCGATTTATATTCTTATTTCTTTATTTTACCTTTTATATTAGGGTTGTAGCAAGAGAACGACAAAATCCATTAAGTTAAAAAAGTTGTTTATAACTTCATATTTTTCTTTCCACGTAGATAGTTTTAAAGTCAATGTACAACAAATATATTTACTATTAGAAGGGACCACCTATTTAAATATCACATCTTCTCACACTATTACTAAGCAATAAAAAAACTAACCTACAAAATCAGTCATCATATTTTTTCTTTGCAAGGGCCCGGGCCCCTGCTTACCTCCCCTTGATTCCGCCCCTGGTGAGAGGTCATGCGGTTGTTTGTGGTATTTGTCATGGTTTACATGAGAAAAATAAATAATAGTGGATAGGCAAGAGAGAAGGTTGTGTTAGCCAATGAAGAAGATTCTAGGTGTTGATTGGCAACAAGTAAGGCTATCTTTTTTAGCATAGGTGAGAGGGACTGAATTAGAGATAAGAGATTGGTGGGTTGATCAGTGAGGATGATAGTAACAATGGTATGTTTGGTGGTATTAGGATAGGTTTGTAGTGTGTTGAATTCCAGCAAGAAAAAAAAAGAGAAATGGATTGTAGCTTTGGTTTTTTTAGAGCAAAAAGGATTTCTTTTTTCTTTTCTTTTGATTTCTTTGGTTGTTTAGTCTTAATTTATAGTGTCAAGAACCCTTTTAAAAGGAAAAATAATATCAATAAATTAATATAAAATATTGCAAGATCTTTTATATTTTTTTCTTATTGAATAAAAATCTTAAATCTTGAAAATTTTATTGTCAAAGATCATTTTCCTTCCATTCTTTAACCATGCAAGATCTATTACTTCCTTCTTGAATTCAATGAGATCCATTATTGGAGATTCTTCAAATATCTTCATTACACCTTTCCATGTAATTTAAATCAACTATAATCTTTTTAATTTTGTATGAATCTCTATTTTATAAATGATGCTCCTTTTTTATTTTGAGTATTTGAATTTTTCTTTTTTATTTGATCTTGTATTGTATTATTTAATCTTCCATTATCTTGCCTCCCTTTTCTCATAAACATCATTTTGCTCACTTTTTTCTTTTTTTATTAAATTATTAATTTTTTTAATTTTTTTGCACAAAAAAATATAAAAAAAGTGTTAAAAATAATGAAATGACCATAAATTGATTTAATTGAATTGAAATAACCTTTTTTTTCAATTTTGTTTGAAAATATATTGGAAAATAGGGTTAAAATAGGTTATGAAAAATAGTAAAATAAATGTATGTATGTAAAAGTAAATTATCAAAGAGTTCTAACCACCTAATGATATTAAAGGGCTGTTTATTTAAGAGGTTGCATCTGCGTTTTGCGTAAAGTGTAGGCGTAACATGTTTCGTAATGAAAAAAAAGCAGTTTACTATTCATGGGACCCATTGAAACCTGCGTTTGTAACGCAGGGTAAGAAAGCAGCGCTGAGCAGCTTTTGTGGAGGGTGACTCCACTGTGCACGTGCACAGTGGAGTCACCCTCCACTGTTCCGGCCGGACCCAGTCCGATTCAAAGCCAAATGCATTGAACCGGGTCCGACCCAGTAAAACAAAAAAAATATATTTTTTATTTTTAATTGTGTTTTTTTCAAAAAATTAGTGTTTAACATTATTCAATGACACTACATAAATTAGACGGAGATCGCCTAATGACTTAGTATTTGCAGAATTTGATCGCAATCCTAATTTTATTCCTAATGATATTTTACCTGATGTTGTTGTGCGCTTAAGAAACCAAGAAAACTATAGTCCTTGTCGGATGTATTTCATATGTGATGGAGTTGTAGATAGTTTAATAGAATAATAAAAAATATTTTAAATAAAGTATTATGTATTTCATGATGTAATAATAGTAGTTAAATCTACAATATTTAAATTAAAAACCATCAATATAAATATATATTTTTTGAAATTATTTTATAACCTCAATTTGAAAAGCATTCTTAACCAAACACATTAAACTACTTTTTTGTTCAACCTTAATTTCAACCACAGTTTTAACCAAACATGTATATAAATACCAAACCAACCTCAACCAAAAATACTTTTTAGAAAATAACTTTTTTCAAACCACATCACAAAAGCTACCACAATACCAAAACACTAAGGTGCAATTTGTTTACGCGGCTACCTCTTGCGTGTTTGGTTACGAAAAAAACAGGTTTTATTGTTCATGGACCCCACCTTTACTGTGTTTGGAACGTAGGGTCTCACGAAGTAGCTTCCTGCTGCTTTTGTTTCAACTGTGTTACAACACAGTAAACAATGGCGCGCCTAGAAACACTGTTCTTACGCACTGTTCACGTGAACAGTGTAGCCAACTCTACTGTTCCGATCGGATCGGTTCCAACCAGACCAGTTCCGGTTCAAAGCTCAAAATGCATTGAACCAGCTCCGACCCACTAAAATAAAAAATAAAAATTATTTTTTATTTTTTAATTGTGTTTATTCGAAAAACTAGTGTTTAACATTATTCAATGACACAACATAAATTAGACAGAGATCGCTTGATGACATAGCATTTGCAGAATTTGATCGCAATCCCAATTTTGTTCCTGATTATATTTTACCTGATGTTGTTGCGCGCTTAAGAAACCAAAAAAATTGGAGTCCTTGTTGGATGTATTTCATTAATGATGGAATTGTAGATAGTTTAATGGAACAATAAAAAAATATTTTATATAAAGTATTATTTATTTCATGATGTAATAACAATGGTTAAATCTACAATATTTAAATTAAAAACCATCAATATTAATATATATATTTTTAAATTATTTTATAACCTCAATTTCAAAAGCATTATTAATCAAACACATTAAACTACTTTTTGTTTAACCTCAATTTCAACCACAATGTTAACCAAACATATATTTTTCCAAACCAACCTCAACTAAAAATAATTTTTATAAAAACAACTTTTTTCAAACCACAACCACATCAACAACCGCAATACCAAACACAAGTAGGGTCAAAATAAGTAGAATCACTATCAAATGTGGTAGAAAGATAAGAACTAATAATTATTGGCGTATAAACTAACATATTTTGGAACATGCTAGCCTCATGCATAATATTAGAGGCATGGTGAGACTAGGAGAATAGAAACCCATGCAAAGCATATTGTACCTTAATACTAAGAAAGTAATTTAGATGGCCTAAGTCTTGAATAGAGAATTCTACTCTGAGACGAGCAACTAAATGAATCACATAAGAAAGATAATTCCCTGTGACAAGGATATTATTAATATAAACCTCATTATAAATGCAAATAGTCAAAGATCTATTTATAAATGGGAAAGTGTCAGTTTCATATCCATGAAAGCTGAGACCCAATAAGAATTGGTGAAACCGATCAAACTTTGCATATAATGGTTGTTCAAGTCCATAGACAAACATGTGAAGTTTGCATACATAGGAAAGAAAGTGAGGATTAACAAAATTTGGATGTTATTATATGTAAACATTTGTGTCAAGAAAACCATTAAGAAACAAATTATGAACATCTAGTTGATCAATATATCAGTTTTGAAACAAATATAACAAAAAATATCTAAACTATAGCCGATTTGAAAACTAAACTGAAGGTTTCGTTGAAGTCAATACCCTAATACTATTGATATTGATAATGAGATGGTATAAGAATCCTAAATCAAAGGTCATGTACATAATTTTTTTTTTCGCTCACCACTTTAAGGTTTCGAATAGAAAAAATATAGATGTAAACAACTTACCACTCTAAAGATAAATATCAAATTACTATTTTAGAGATACAAAGTTAAGTGAATAAGTCTAACACTCACAAATGAGATATAAAACTTGATAGATGTCAATCAACCAAGTCAAAAGACTTAAATTCAAAATTTTTTGAAAGACGCTAAACATGGTCTGAATAATAATTATATACTAGAAATATTCCTCCAAGTCTATAGAACACCAAAATAATTTAAATAAGACCTAATAAATGAATTTGATAGAATCCTAGACAATAAATTTCAATAACTCGTTTTTTACTCTAAAAAGTGCAAACATACATATAGGAAACACTAAAATTAAAACTGATATAACTCTTTGTAGAAAGCTCCAATACATGCATGGACAGACAATCTAGAAAGATGGTATTATGAACTTGAAAACCACATAGGATAGACACATTTTCCCATGCAATAAAAAGATGAAAACTTGGGCTAAAAGTTGACCACATGTTGACAACAAACAACCTAATAACCACACTCTATTTATAATGCTAACCTAAATTCAAGTAACCCAGCCTAAAAACCTTGAGTCAAATATTGAATTATCACCATAGAAAGAAGATAAATCAGCCATGTTAAAAGTGTCTGAAATATCTAAGTGGGTGGGTAACTCCATTTTGCAAGCATTTTCACCAATTCACTTCAGAACCTTAAATGGACCATCAGCCCTTGGTTTGAGCTTAGAAAATTTACCTTATAGGGAACCTTACCTTACCAAGATGACCCAAACCAAATCACTTTATTTAAACTATATATACTTGTTCATGTAACTTTTTAAGTTGTTTGACTCTTTCTTCAACATCACTACTGAAATATAAACTTGTTGGAAGAGGAATTAAGTTCAATTGACCATACACAACTTGAAAATGACTACAACTTGTAATTTGACAAGTAGAATGGTTGTAAGCAAATTTAGCTTGTGGAAATACCAAATCTCAATCTCGAATATTCTTCTTCACCAAAATTCTCAAAAGACTTCCCATACTACGATTGACAACTTCAATTTACTTAATAGTTTATGGATGATAAGTTGTACTGAATTGAAGATGAGTTTCAAGCTTTCTCTAAAGTGTATGCCAAAAATGACTTATGAATTTTGAATCCTGATATGAAGTGATTGTCTTTGGAATGCCATGGAGTTTTACAATCTTTTTAAAACATAGATCAATAATATTAGTAGCATCAAGTGTTTTCTACAAGGAATAAAATTCATCATTTTAAAGAAACAATCAACCACAATCATAATTAAACCCATGTCTTATTGGTAAACCAAACATAAAATTCATGTTGACTTCTTCCTAAGGGGCTTTTGATATTGGAAGTGAAGTGTATAAACCTGAATTTTAATTATGTGATTAGGTAATGAGGCATGTCCTAAAATATTATATAAACCTTATGACATCTTTCTCCATTTTCAGTAAAAAAAAATGATCTTAAATAACACCAAGTGTTTCGTCTCTCCTAAAATACCCATCAAGCCCGCCACTATGAGCTTCAAAGATAATGAATTCCATCAAAAAATCTTGAGGAATACATAATCGATTTCATTTAAAAAGATAACCCTCTAGCACAACAAAATATTTGGAAACACCATTTTCACAATCAGCCTATTTCTTGTTGAAGTCACCATCATACTTGTAAGATCTTTCAACACTTCAAAACCCGTCACTTTCATTTTTAATTTAGTCAATAAGAAGTATCTTTAACTCAAAGCATTAGTAACTACATTATAAGTTCTAAATTTGTATTTCATAGAAAAACTAAAAGTTTATATAAATTCAACCTAAAAAGTATGTCTTCAGCTAAGCTTATGCTTGCTATTAAGAAACACCAAAGCTAAATAATTATAATATAGCACAAAAGGTCGTGGAAGCAAATATTAACACCAATGGTCCAAAGTATGAACAATAACATATAATTCTTTATCGAATCATTAAGTTTCTCACTATAGAAAGCAATAAGTTTTCTATCTTGACCAAGAACAACACCAATGCCAACATTGAAAGCATCACATTCAACTTTAAAAACTTTAAAAAATTTGGTAAAGAAATAACAGGTGAACTGATCACCTTTTGCTTTATAACTTCAAAACTCTTTTCAATCTTATTAGTCTACTTGAAACTACCTCCTTTCAAGCATTCAATTATTAGAGTAATAATGATACTGGAATCTTTTATAAAATACCGATAAAAGGATGCTAAGCCATGAAAACTCTAAATATCATGAAGAGTTTAAGGATGTGGCCAACTAAGAATTGCTTTAATCTTCTTAAGATCCATCTTCATTCCTTCGTTGAAAGCAACAAAACCCAAAAACACAAAACTACTAGTAAAGAATTCACACTTCTTCAAATTAGCATAGAACTTCTGATTCTTCAAAGTTTGAAATACTTCTTGCAAGTGATTACGATGCTTTTTTTTATCCTTGTTATAAACAAGAATATCATTAAAGTAAACAATAATGAATATGTCAATAAAAGGTTTAAACATATCATTCATAATTTTCATGAAAGTATTAAGAGCATTTGAGAGGCCAAATAGTATAACCATCCATTCATAAAGGCTATTCTTAGTTTTGAAAGTTGTCTTTTATTCATCACCAACTCTCGTTCGGATCTGATGGTACTCACTTCTAAGATCAATCTTTAAAAAGATAGTAGCACCATGAAGATGATTTAACACGTTATCTAGTCGAGGAATAGAAAATCGGTAGCCAATAATGATTTTGTTCATCGCCCGACTATCAATACACATTCTCTATGATACATCCTTCTTCGAAACAAGAAGAGCAAGTACAACATATGAACTCTTACTTTCATTTACCAAACCTTTCAAAATCAACTCATCAACTTGCTTTTGTAACTCTGCATGCTCGATTGAACTCATTCAATAGGCTACCTTGTTTGGAATTATAGCACCTAGAATAAAGTCAACACAATGTTGAATATCCCACATTAGAGGGAGGCCACGTGGTATCTCTGTAAGAGCTACATCAAAAAATTCATCAAGAAAAAGCTAAACTTCTAGAGGAAAATAATTTATTTCAGCATTTTCCTAAAAACCAACAAGAGCATAAACCAAATTCACATCATTAAAATGCTTTTCAATTTTGTTATAAGTAATAAAAAATGTTTTCACCTCTTTAGAAGGTTTGGAAATAAGTCCCAGTTTGGAAGGGCCACGGTAGCAAGTGTTTTGTAAGGAGTTATGGGACTAATAGAAAAAGCTTATGCTTTTCGAGCCCTTAATTAAGAGGAAGATATGATTTAGTTTTCCTTGTTTTTCGCAAGTTAATCAGAATTGGCAAGATCCCCTCATGTTCTTGCTGCTTGGGAAGAGCAGGAAGAGGTTATAGCCTTTTAGTTTACTTATTAAATCACAAAACGATAGGCCGAATCGAACAAATCAATTTGCATGTGCTATCGGGCTACTCAGCTTCAAATCCTTCATGCTTCTTGGGATGCCTTACAGTCAGGGAATCTCGAAGATGAAACTAGACTCCTTTTTTACAGTACCTTCGGTTGAGGTGCATTTATGATTTAATTCAAAGCCTGAGCTTTTGAACAACCTGATGAACCACATTAAATGTGCTACTTAAAATAACCTTTACACCATCTTTTACAAAGCAATAAGTATTCTTAAAACCATTAAGTTGAACTTTCCTTTCATATTGCCATGGATTACCAAGCAATAAAAACATGCATCCATAGGTATTACATCACACCATATTTGATTCGAATACCTTTTTCCAATGAAAAATAATAAAAAAAAAACCCATCTATTTATCACCTTCTTTATATGCTTCTTCTCTAGCCACCTCAATTTGTAAGGTTAAATGTGTGCTTCAATCTTAAGCTGTAACTTGTTCACCATATCAATAGATACAACATTGGTGTAACTTGTTCATCATAAACTTTCCTATTTGCACTACAATAGGTGAAAAAGATGTTGCAATAAACCCAATCTTCACTCTTATAATGAACAACACCGAAAATTTTCTAAACGATGAGTAATTCACCTTGATCAACATAAGTCACTTCACCTTCTTGATATGATACATTCGGCGAGTCCTCTTTACTAACTATCTTTTCCTCTATAATAACAACAATTTTGCAGCTTGGAAAATTAGAAGCAATATGCCCATACCCTTGACACTTGAAACACTTCTTTGAATAAATGTTTGAAGAAGTTGCTGTTTTAGAACTAGCTCTTACACTACCTTTCTTAAGAGCATTAACAATGAAAGGTTTTGTTGCTGAAACTCCTTTAGATAATGAAGTACTACCCCGATTGGAAGAAACCTCTTTAGATGTTGATTTCTATTCAGTCTTTCTAATAAGGATGCAACCAAACCATATTAGAAATTTCTTCCTTTAACCCACCTAAGTATCGGGTTATTGTTTGCTCTTCAAGTTTAACAATATCACATTTTAGCATGAGCAATTCAAACTTCATTGTATACTCCTTCATGGTCAAACCAAATTGTCTTAGGTTATTAAACTTGAGACAAGTTATTAAACTTGAGAAAAGTCTCTTGTATATAATGTTAAGGTAAGTATCTCCTCTTAAGCTCCTTTTTTTATCTTCTCCCAAGACTTGGTCTTGCTTCTGGCCTCATGAGCTCTTTACTTCTTAAAATTTCCCCACCACAAGAAAACATACTTTCTAAGTTTTAGAGCTACCAACTTCACTTTTCTATCTCCAAGAAACTCTTTGAAATCGAAAATCCTCTTTATGGTTTGAAGCTAATCAATGAACTCATTAGGTTGTATTTTCTCTTTATATTCAGGAATATCAACTCTCATATCAGATTTTTTTTATAAAGTCTTCTATTTATTATTCTTTGGTGCTGAGATGAAGAATTGTCACTAACTAATTCATGGTGAGGTTCATGATGCAAATGATTAACATCAGCCTTATTGTTACTAGAATAACCAATTTTAGTATCGTTGTCATTATCATCTCAATTCTCATATACTTCAAGACGCTTTCAGAGTTGCTGAATTTGCCTTCTCATTTCATTTGTTTCAAGAATACAAATATCTCTCTTAAACAACCATGGTTGTTAGACTAATTCTTTAATACCAACTTGATACCATAATGGTATGAAAATCCAAAAGCAAAGATCACTCATATAAAAGAAAATGTTTTTCGCTCACTACTCTAATGTTTTGAACCGAAAAGATACAAATGCAAACAACTCACTTCTCTAAAGATACATTTTAAATAATCACTTTAGAGATACAAAGTCAAGGAAATAAATCCACCACTCAGAAATGAGATGCATAACTTAATAGATGTGAATCCGCTAAGTTAAAAGACTTTAATTAAAAATTTGCCAATAGATTCTAATTTATGGTCTAATTCATAATTATATACTTGGAACATCCCTCCAAGTTTAGGAAACACCAAAATAACATAAATAAGACCTAATAAATGAATTTGGTAGAATTCTAATCAATAAATAACAATAATTCATTTTTTACTCTAGGAAGTGTAAATAAACACCTAGGAAGAGATAAAATTAAAACTGACATAAATCTTTGTAGAAAACTCCAATGCATTCATGGCTAGACAATCTGAAAATATGACATTCTAAACTTGAAAACCATATAGGATAAGATCATTTTCCTATGTAATAAAGAGATGAGAAATTGGGTTCAAAGTTGACCACGACCTAACAACAAACAACCTAAAAAACATTCTTCATTTATCATGCTAACCTAAATTCAAGTAACCCAACTTTATTTGGACCAATAGAGGACACTCATGTGTCAAATATTCTTATGGCTATTAATCGGCCTTGTAGCATTTAGGAGACCCATTCACTTTCTATTTAATCTTATATTCCTTGGATTGTTGTTGCATATCCAGCTCCTATTGTGACAACTACTGTTGTTTTTTTATTTACCTAATAGGTTAAGAAAGTTTTTTAGATGGGGTACCTCTAGGATTATTTGGTACTTTTAACTTTATGATTGTATTCCAAGTTGAGCATTACATCCTTATAGACTCATTTCACATGTTAGGCATCATAGGTTTATGCAACGACTTCTTATTCAATGTTATGCATGGTTCTTTGGTAACCTCTAATTTGATCAAGGAAACCACATAAAATGAATCCACTAATGAAGGTTACAGATTTGGTCAAGAGGAAGAAACTTATAACATCGTAGCTGCTCATGGTTCTTTTGGTTGACCGATCTTCTAATATGTTAGTTTTAACAACACTCATTCTTTACATTTCTTCTTAGGTTCTTGGCCTATAGTAGGTATATGGTTCATTACTTTTGGTATTTAGCACTATGCCTCTCAATCTAAATTTTCTACTTTTGGTATCTTGGCTTATAGTTGGCATTGCTCCTTTTTTAGTATTTTTATTTTTAGTAATAGTTAGTTGACTTTAAATAAATTTTTTTTACTTTTGTATTTATTTTTTATAAAACTTATAAAAAAAGGTTCAAATTGAATGGTAACTATTAGCAATTTGAATCTTAGTAATTTTTAAATAGAGTATTAGGGGATTTCCTTTAGCCTTAGCCAATAACATACATAGAGGGATTAAAAAACAACCAAAGACTAGGTGTGATTGCAGACCAATCAATTTTCCACAACCATTCCTAAATTTTACTTGGGATGCCATTTGGCCTTAGTATAACAAGTAGGTTCAGATAAAAAATGTAGAGCAACCTTGGCTAATGAAAGATATAAGATAGGATAGTGTTTGGGATGACATGGATGAAGGGTCATACGATGAATATGTATAGTAGTATATAATATGACATATAAAAGACAAGATGAACTAGCGGAGTTATTGTTCATGATAACATTAAGACTATAAGTATATAATGAGATAAGTCTTAAAGGTGTGATGGATGACGAAAAACAATACGAGACTGCATTAGAGTTTGAGAATGGAAACCAAATAGAGAGGTTAGAAAGGAGATCAAAGATTGAGCAACTTGAGGAGTTCCATAATTGAAAGATTATGTGGAAGGAGATAATCGAGAGAATGACATTGAAAGATGAGGTAATAGGGTATATAGAGGAATGCTAATCCATGAAGAATTGGAAGTAAGATGACAATAAAACAAGGGTTATAATGACAAAAACAAAACCGATAAAGTGAACTTGGCATAAGAAAAGGAAGACTTATAGAATATCCAAAAATAAATGACATAGACACAATGAGTAGAAAACCATTCAACGATATTCTTGATGACCCCGGTTATAACCAAGAAAGATAGACATAGTAGCACTAAGATAAAGGTTATGTTTATTATATGTATGCATAAACAAAAAGTATAAGCACCTGGAAACCTTTAAAAATGCATAGTTGGGTTGTTGTTTGAAAAAGAAGAATGGTATTGAAGAATTGGTGTAGGCATCTTGTTGATGAGAAAAATAGTAGTTTTGGAAGTATAAGGCTAAACAATTTACGAGATTAGTTTGCCTTTGTGATGAAAAAGTTAAGTTTCTCATTTCATTTAAGAAAATGAATCATTAATAATTAATAGCACAAAATCTAAAGAACTTGAAATATTGAACTCTAGCCAAAATGAATAAAAAGAAATGGGAATGCCTTCGTAAACTACCATGAACATTGCATGGTACAAAATAACCTTTGTAATGTAATATGATGTAAACTACCAAAATAGTAGTTTTCTAATAATATAATGTATCTTTTTTACTAATTTTCATTTTAGACCTATAGGTCTTAAAATTATATTTTAGTCTCTATATTTTTATTTTTGTAAATAGATCCTCATTAACAGTTTAGTCCCTTTATTATTATATTTTCAAGATTTTATCCTTGCATGGTTACTTTTAATTAAATAACGGTTCATTTTCTTTACATGAATGTCTAATAAGTTGCACGATGAATAAAATATATAGTATGTACTATTTGAAATAACTAATTGAGGTACTGTATATATTTGAAATATATAGTATGTACCAGATTTATGACGACAAAACGTGAATTTGTACAAAATCACAACGTAGAATTTCTCAAAGGATGTCGACTGTTGAGGATTAGCTGGCTAGGCCATTTACGACTTCGGAAAATGTGTTTGTAATTGATTTTTAAAATATTTTTATTCAGAAATGTATTAAAATAATATTTTTTTATTTTTAAAAAATTATTTTTAATATCAACACATCAAAATAATTAAAAAACATCAAAAAATATTAATTTGAAGTAAAGAAAAAAATAAAAAAATTTCAATTTTTTTTAAAATATTTTTAAAATGTAAAAATAAACATGAATTTTTTTTTATAAAAAAAAGCAGCCTTTGTTAAAAATTAGCAAAAAAAATAATAAAATTGAATACAAGTACTGTAGTTTACGGCATTAATTGACTATTCCCTTTTTAAAAGAAAAGTTGTCTGCCAAGACAATTTTCCACAAAAAACTACAATATTCAAATTTACTATCCTCTAAATATGAAAACAACATCACCACTAATTGAGACAAGAAACATTGTTTCAATATCCTTCATATATAGTTGATGCTCTATGTCTCAAGGAATTGTTAACCAGTTGGATATATCTATAGAAACCACGCTCTCTATATTATAATTTGGATACAAATTTACTGTGATTGGTAATCTTTTTAAGACCCATTATATATATATATATATATATATATATATATATATATATATATATTAAGTGTGATTTTCTATATTAGCATTGTTAATATTCTAAAAATTACCATAATTAGTTATTGATTTTTCATTTAATATATACAACTGATATTGCAAGCAATACCAGGTGATTTGTATTCATAAAAAGGGTGCCTGATGGTCAGTATAGAAAGCTATTTTAATTGGGATAACAGGGCATACTTGGTTTAATTTATTATATATCTTCAAATGAAATTAATTAGGTATTAATTAAAGTTGGATGGCATACGAGTCAATTCTATTAATTTTTATTTTATTTTACAAAGGTTAGGTGTTCATTAATTCAAGTTGAAGGACGCCATAGACACCAGCCAAAATGATTAAAGTATCCTCGTCACTTGCAACGAAGACTCAGAAATGAGGAATTAACAATACAAATCCCTTGTGATTTAACAAACTATGCTTAAAGAGAGAGAGGCAAACAGATTGTCAAAAAGAAAAAAAGAAAAGGGGATCATTACAAGAAAGCAACTAGCAGTCTTCCTTAGATATTCATTTGGATTCTTGTATCCTATAATCAACCATGCATTGACAGTAGCTATGTTCTTACAAGTCACAATCTTAGGTGTTCCGTCCAATTATGTTCTCTTGTCTAACCTTTTTTTTTCAATGTTTCGGCTGATAGTGGGCCTTTTATTTTGTTGCATGTGTATATGAACAATTGCCTGCGTTATCGACACTTGAGTGACTTGAATTAAACCACAAATTGTTCTAAAGTTTTTTTCTGTCA
>Ga0307515_10008962_pt1 | contig 19437 bp, 9 predicted proteins | sample 17_EM_MG_FD_194513 | JGI IMG/M metagenome (GOLD analysis project Ga0307515, IMG submission 194513) | Populus trichocarpa ectomycorrhiza microbial communities from riparian zone in the Pacific Northwest, United States - 17_EM | ecosystem: Host-associated > Plants > Roots > Unclassified | place...
CTGTCACATGATATACCTTCCAGCGACGTTCGCATGCACATGGTGCCCCCACTTTCCCGCGATGCTTTCATATTGATTAAATAAATAAATTATATTTGTTCTATACTATCATCTTGTTTTATTTTTTGTTTTAAAAGTATTTTTAAAAAAAATTAATTTTTTTTATTTCAAATTAATATTTTTTAGTATTTTTAAAATATTTTAATATACTGATATAAAAAATAATTTCTTCAAAATAAAAAAATATTATTTTAATGTATTTTTAAATAAAAAACAATTTAAAAAACAACCGTAACCACACTTTCAAACACGCTAATAATATATTTTTGCATTCCAGCTGCCATCTAAAGATTTAACATGCCTCCTTTCATATTTAAAATTAATAGCATTAATTATTATTTAAAAAGATAATAAAATTAAAAAAACTTGAGAAATTATAGAATGAATATAAAAAAAAAACACGATTGATTTTCTTGACAGGTGAAGAATGTTAATTTCACCATTTAATTTTGATTTGAGTTTTTTTTAAAATATCTTTTTATAATATTGAAATTTTAACAAATGTTTTAAATAGCAATTAATCAAGGGGTAATTTGAATATAAAATGAGAGTTTTGTAGCATATTCTAAAACGTGACGATGGTTTCTAATAAGACTTGTTTGAGATTGTGGTAACGGTTGCGGTCTCAAGTCCCTTTTACTTAGAAATGCAAAAAAATAATATTTTTTTACTTTTTAAAAATTATTTTTGAGATCAGCACATTAAAATAATTTGAAAATATAAAATAAAATAATTTTTAATAAAAAAATAAAATTTAAAATGTTAAGCTTTCAAATGTTAGCTGTAATTAATTTCATGATATCAAAGAAAAGAGAAGTTATTGTTTTTTCTTTCTTATTTTCCAAAAACTAAAACAAGAAGGAGGCCAGACATCATGCTATTGTCACTTGTTTTTCTTACAACTTGAATGTGGGTATCTATAAAAATATAATTTTATTATTAATTAAGACTAAAAAAAAAAATAGTTTGAGTTTTATAAAGGGCTATTAAAAATTTAAAAATTTGTAGAATTAATTAAGATGTATGTAAATTAATCTAAATAATTATATAAAGAAAAAGAAAAAGAAAAAAAAAGAATGGAGGGACATGATTATTTTAGTGTAATCTGTGAAATATCACATGATTTGTTTGGTATCTGCTCCAGGTTAGATCACTCGTGTCCTGCCTGGATTATCAAAGTAGATTTTTTTACAGATGTCTCCTGACCCACGTGTGACCCTACCTTGTCAGACCATCCTCCTTTCATTTTTTCCACGTTATCTCTCATAAAAAAATCGGCACACCTCCAGGCAGGCATCACATGCCTTCGATATGACGCCGTTTTCTAGCCAATTACTACTGTACAAAACACATATCCTCGTTGATTTGATGAATAGTAAAGTGGCTTTCGTCGTTTATCTATCCGAAGACTAAAAAAGACCAGCGAGAGACTTCATACTCAATTGCTTGTACAACTTAAAAACTTCTAGAAATTAGTACACGGACTTTGCTTCTTTGACATTCTTGTAGCTTCGTTTTTAAATTATTATCTTTTTTAAAAAATATTAAATTTATAATTTTTAGATAAATCTAAAATAAAATTATTTTAATATATTTTTAATTAAAAAAACACTTTTAAAAATACTTTCCACCAATTACCGAACATACAAGGCTATTTGATATTGCATTTCTATATGTACACGGTGTGTTTAACATAAAAAAATATGAAATTGTGAAACTAAATGTATTTATATTTTTGATATTTTTATATAATTTAATTTTACATCTAGTTTAGATAAGATTAGAATATTTCCTTGCTCATCCATTTAATCGAATTTAATAACAATAATGGGATCTGAATATGTTAATTGTTTTTAATCGCACGTGTAGCCTAGCTTAGTATAGCGTACACGTAGTGCCTTTTAGTCACCGAAGTAAAACGACAGCGATGTAGGGTAATAACAGCTAGTGAAAGAAAATGTGCAAGTGTCGGTAAACGAAACTAGGCCCGAAGGATTTGAAGTCAACGTGACTTTCCTCATTGACTGGGTTACGGTGTCAATTAGTCGGCGACTAATTGTGATTAGTGTGGGACCCAGACAACTGTCCCTTCACTTCCAGCTCTCTTTGCAATTTGTGCCTACCAGCTTTTGGTTCCTAATCCCGTGAAACATTTCCCGGTTTTGTCCTTTCACTCATTAAAAACGAGAGAGAGAGAGAGAGAGACAAAGGGTAGATTAGTAAGTAAAATTAAACAGGCGTCAAATTATCAGCAGAAACCCATCCATCATCATCGTCATCTCGTCTCTGTAGTCTCAACTGCACACTTATCTTCTCTCTCCTGCAGTCGCTTTCTCTCTCACTTTTTACAGCAAGTTACCAGAGAGGACGACAGTGAAACTTATCATTGAAGTATAATAAAGAAGCAAAAACAAATGCCCTCCTCCTCTCATCCTTTTCTTCTGTTCCTGTCTTTCTCTCTCAAACCTCCCTATGAGCTACGACTACCTGCCTGCCTGCCTACCTATAGCAGCTACTGTACTTCTTCCCTCCTTTTCATCATCAACACTCACCATTATCTCACACCCAACACAGTTTACTTACTAACCACAGTTGAGTAGAGTAGAGTAGATCCCAATTCAATCCATTCATCTTTCATTTTCTCGATACCAAATATTCTTCCTTGCTCTTTTTACTGTTTTCATCTGTAGGTTTTAGCTTTTCCTGTTTTTAAGATCGAAGTCTAAATCTTGAATCTTTTTGACACTCAACTCTGTTTTCTTTCAGCAAGATTTGTATACAAGCTACTTGTTTCACTCCTTTACGTTTTGGCTTCAAAACTCGCTTCTTCAACTACAAATCTTTGATTCTTTCTTGCCCCTAAGTTAGCAAATCTGTATTCTTCTAGCATTTTGTCCTAAATTTAACTCAAGTTTTTCCCCTTTTGTTAGAGACAGAATCGTGTCTCAAGAACAATGAATCATCTTCCAAGGACAAGTTTCTTGATTCCGGTACTATGCTTTCTTTGTCTTCAAATCCAACCTTTACACTCATTTTCAACACAACCCATGAACTGTACGGACACTACACGACTGTGCACATCGTTTTTGGCCTTTAAACCCCAGGAGAACCTAACTCTAGCAATGATTCAAAGCATGTTTGATGTGTTACCCCAAGATGTGACCAGAGAAGGCAATGGCCATGGCTACATATTCATCAAGAAGAACTGCTCTTGTTTGTCCAAGGACAAAGTCTATGTGACTAACTCTACATATACAGTGAAATTCAGTGGGGGTTATGTTTATGACATCGTGATCAATGCTTATGACGGGCTTGCTTTCTTGCCCAACACAACAAGACAAGCAAAGGTTGGTGCTGTTGTGTCATTGAGGTTGTTCTGTGGGTGTTCAAGTGGGTTGTGGAATTATTTGGTGAGTTATGTGATGAAGGAAGGAGATACTGTTCAGTCCTTGTCTAGTCGATTTGGTGTTAGTATGGATAGTATTGAGACAGTGAATGGGATTCAGAATCCTGATAATGTTACAGCTGGTGCGCTGTATTATATTCCTCTGAATTCAGGTTAGTCTTATGATTCAATGGCGTTATTTTGGTTATTCCTTATGTGTAACTCTTTAAATGGGCTTTGATTTTTGAGTGATGAATTTTGGAAATGCTAAGATTGGAAATCTGTTTTCTGTTTGCTGCTTCATTTTGGATATTTTGCTTATGTCCATAGAAGCTGCTATCACAGTCACAACAATCTCTCAGCTTCTGGTTTTGACGACTTAATTTCTTCAAATTACTCTTTAATTTCTCTAACTTTCCTTTCAACCTAAATACCTAGATTATTGTAATGGTTTAGGCATTACAGATTGGATACTCTGTTTGACAAGGATGCCAAATCAACATAATGGAAAAAAAAATCATTTATGCTAGCAGAAGCGTGGGATGGAGAATGGCAAGTAATTGGTTGCTGGTGCTTAACTTGCCAACGTTATTTTTTGTTTCGTGTTGTGAATACTAGAAGCAAAATTCCCATGTTCCATAGCGCAACTCCGTGAACAATTATTTAAATTAAAGTATTACATACATGCCACTCTGCTTATGTTCTTTTAACCATTGCCTCTGCAAACTGGGCTTTTATATTGTTTTCTTTTTTGTGGAAATTTAATAGGTGAAGTTTCCTTGGTTTTTGTATTTTTTTTTTGTGTATTGATTTAACCCTCCTATTGTTTTCTAGTTCCCGGGGAACCTTATCCCTTGGAGAATGATAATCCTCCTGCTCCTGTTCCTGCACCTCCGGATGACATTTTCTCAGGTACGGATTAGTCCCTTAATAAATTCACAAATGAACTGTCTTTTGTAGCACTTCATCAACACATATGATATGATTCTGAGTGTACGGTGTGCAAGCGTGTATGCTGTCTTTTGTAGCACTTCATCAACACATATGATATGATTCTGAGTGTACGGTGTGCAAGCGTGTATGAGAGAGAGTTATCTGGCCTATAATTGTGTGTTTACCCGGCTTCATCTGCTGCTTTAGTTTGAAAAAGCAAAACCAATATCATGGTATATAATTAACCAGAACATATAAAAGTGCAATAATGGCAAACTACTTTAGTCTAAAACGCATTGCAGATCTTTCAAGCACATTACCTGCTGTATGTGCTGATTATGAAACAAAGTTTATTCTTAATATTGGCTGTGAGCAGATTATGACTGTCACCCTACTTTGGCAATTTACTTTTACTTTTATTTTACTATCACTAGAATCTTCTTGATGGTAGCTCTAGACTAATTAATGATTCTTTTGATTTAAATAAATTCAATGTATTGACTCTGAACATAATCATAAGTCCCCATTTATGCTGAAATATGATTAAAATTCTGGTTAAAAGCTGAAATTCTAAAGTTTTCATTTTCTGTTCTCAAAGCTCCTCACTCTTTCTTTTTTTGCATCAGTTCTTCCTGTTAAAGCTGTGGTGTGAGTTCTTATATGTCACAAAATAACTTGCTATGTGTTTTGCAGCAAATATTCCAACAATTCACAAGGCTCGTGTACCATATGGATGGATCATAGGGGGTCTTGGGATCGGTCTTGCACTGATTGTATTATGTATAATTATTTGTGTGTCTCTTAAGTCCTCAAGTTGCTTATCTGAATCTCGAGGAAGTCACGCCAAGCCTCCTGATGGCAAGATTTCTCAAAAGTTTCATATTCTTCGCAAGCAAAGCTTTTGTTGTACTTCTAGAAGGTCCATCTGCTGCAAATCTGTAGACTGGAAGCAAACAAATGGGGAGTCTAGCAGCCACCAGATTACTATACCTAAAGGTTTTACCAACTGTTTATCAGATTTTGATTTATACATAAACTCTGGAATTCTGATGTGAAGGATTGGTTTTAATGCTTTTGGTGCCGGTGTCGTGTTTTCCTTGTCAACTTTAAGCTTTGAATTTATGACTTCATATTCTTGTTCACAGGTCTAGCAACTGATGTATTTGATGAGAAGCCTGTGGTTTTTACATACGAAGAAATTCTTTTTGCAACTGATGAATTTTTGGATTCTAGTCTTCTTGGTCATGGAACATATGGTTCTGTGTATTATGGTCACCTTCATGACCAGGTTTCTAGCTATTTTCTTTGTTTCTTAGGTACCTAGTGATCATATAACATAAAGAATAATATTGTTTTTAATCTTTCCAGGAAGTTGCTATTAAGAGAATGACTGCTACAAAAACTAAAGAATTTATGGCTGAGATGAAAATCCTGTGCAAGGTCCATCATACAAATCTGGTAATGCTTTTTATAATCGAATAGCTGGCTTGATGCCCTTTTGTTTCACAAACTTGAAGCTCTGACTCTTATTTTGGTTTAACATTGTCAAGGTAGAATTGATTGGCTACGCAGCTAGTGATGCAGAGCTCTTCGTGATCTATGAATATGCACAGAAGGGTTCACTTAGAAGTCATTTACATGATCCCCAAAATAAGGGTAAGAAGTTGCAACCTTACAACTTCTGGATGGTTTTAATTTCTTAAGTTTGTAAATTAATTTTCCTGAAAAAGTGTTGCACAGTCATTCAAGGAAGTTTGCTAGTGATTACTTTTGACATAGATACTAGTATGTAAGGCATCTGCAAGGAACATGCATTTTTTTTTCCTGTTCTTTTGATATTAAATGTTTTTATTACATATACTAACTCAAGACATCGTCTGGAAAATGAGTGTCCCTATAACTATAGTTTGTGTAAGATCTCTGCGGTATCCATATAGTCATTTTTATGTCTTGTTCTGTTTTTCATTTGGTTCCATAAGTTACCTCAATTCAATATCAAGCACGTAATACTTCATTAAGCATGAATCTAGATAGTGCTTGCTTTGCGCAACTACCTAAAAGGACAAAAAATGCAACGTATATTAAGCTGTCATGTTCATTTCATTCATATTGCAATTAATGGAAGCAATTTGAGTGAGGCATGTTTGTAGGACCCATTTTATTAGAACTGAAAATTGAAAATTTTGACTGACTTGAAGGTCATACACCACTTTCATGGATCATGCGGGTCCAGATTGCACTTGATGCAGCTAGAGGCCTGGAGTACATCCATGAGCACACTAAAACACACTATGTCCACCGGGATATCAAGACAAGCAACATCTTACTTGATGGTTCCTTCAGGGCCAAGGTTTCAACATATCAGACTTAATTATTTTTATTTCAATCTCAGTGAACGTCACTGCATCTCACAAGGTAGTGTGCCTATAGATTTCAGATTTTGGATTGGCAAAACTGGTTGGCAAAACAGGCGAGGGAGAAGCTACAGCAACAAAAGTTGTTGGTACATATGGTTATCTAGCACCAGAGTGAGTAAATATACTCTTAGACAACTACTGCAATCTATTATTATTCCTTCAACTAGTCTAACCTTTCACCATTGGCCTTGCAGATACTTGAGTGATGGCCTTGCCACAACCAAGAGTGATGTTTATGCATTTGGTGTCGTTCTTTTTGAGATCATATCTGGGAAGGAAGCCATAATAAGAACTGAAGGTGCGGTTACAAAAAATCCTGAAAGACGTTCACTGGCATCTACTGTAAGTTTTGCTTCTATCCATCTAATGAAGCATAACTTGATCAATACATGGCACCTGAGCTAAGCAGTGATCTGGATGAACTAAATGTCTAAAAGCTCCTTAAGCACTGGCCTCTCACGTATCTATAACATAAAAAGAAATTTCCAAGAGTTCTTGGTCCTCAACCTCAGGACTTGCTCTCTGGAAAACATGGTGTTGGTTGTAAGAAGAAAAAATAATTTTGGCAATATGGCATGGATGCTTTTCTTATTCTTGATACTTGTTTGCCACCCTCTAAATGTCATTGTTCATTATTGTACCTTTTCTGGCTTTGACATTATTTTTCAATTATTTTGCAATTGTGCATGTATCCTTTTGTGCGGTTGCATCTGCATCACTCGGTAAGCATCCATGTTTGTTGCTATATTTTAAAGCATTCCCGTGAATATTGCAGATGCTAGCAGCTCTTAGGAACACACCTGACTCCATGAGCATGTCAAGCTTGAAAGACCTCATTGATCCTAATATGATGGATTTATATCCCCATGATTGTGTATTCAAGGTAAATGCTTTACATAAGATGCCACCTGTTTATGTTGCAGTGACTTACCTTTCTAACTTCTGTTTCTGTGTATCAATGCATAGTTGGCCATGCTAGCAAAGCAATGTGTGGATGAGGATCCCATCCTACGGCCTGACATGAAGCAAGTTGTGATTTCCCTGTCACAAATTGTTTTATCCTCCATTGAGTGGGAAGCAACTCTTGCTGGGAACAGCCAAGTTTTCAGTGGTCTTGTCCAAGGAAGGTAGTAACGGAGGAGTCTTCCATCCGACCAGTTTCACATCTTTTTTGGCTGCCTTGAAGCCCCCCTTCCGTCTTTTTTGTCTTTATAGTAGCGCGTGCACAACAGCCTCACATTCTACCAAAGCAGTAATATAGTGGTATTTAAACTTGCATTTCTTTTCATTCTCATTGCCTTCTCTCCTTTACTTATTATTGCTGTTGTATAATTTTTTTACATTTGTGTGCAAAATTTTGATTTAATGTAAAATTTGATGATGCTGTGAGGAAAGGTTTGACTGTTTTGCATGACAAGGAACTAGTTGCGTATATAATAGCATTTCTTTTTTCTTGTTCTCAATTGTCGTAGGTTGATTTGTGATCTCATCTAGCCTCCAATATATTGCGGCCAATAATCATGAAATTTTTATAATCTACCCGACGATGCTAATAAGATCGTTTTGATTAGATTGTTGATCTGGAAGCAGTTATGCTCAAGTTTATGAGACTTCTGAAGTAGAATAGGATAAGAATGTTTTTGGCCACAAGAGATGATGGTCATATATATGAAAGCAACATTGACCAGAACAGATCATCTTTGGTCTTAATTAACTCGCCAAGAATTGGGATGTTTCCATTTCAATCAATTGAGATTCAACATTTTTTGATGTTGAATTTAAACAGTTCTAATGCCACTTAACTCAAAAAATACATCAGTTAATTCTTGTAAATTTGCAAGTTTTGTTTCTGCTAAACCAAAATTATATTGAACAAGGAATGGAATTCTAGCTCTGATCAGCAAGCCTAAACTCAAAAGTGCCCTCCCGAAAACACAGACATGGAATTAGATCAGTGTCATGGCAACCCTTCATGCAAAATGGCTCACTTAAGAGGGTTTTCAGTTCTGTAAGCCATTGAAGCTAGAATATTGCTTGCTATTGAGGTTCCACTCCTTGGGCAATGGGAATTCCAAATGGCTTCTGGGGGGACCGCATACAGGAGCAAGGCGAGGGAGAACCTACTACATGGCTAGAATGTGACAAACTAACCTGCCAGAGAGTGTTTCCGATAATTGGATTGTACTGGACACTTGTTCAGCTGGTAAAAAAAACTTTTCTAAATAAAGTAAACAGTGGCATTTATTATTCGAAAAACTATGCATTGGATTTCAGCAAAATCATTGTGCTGCAAATCATTATTTACTTGTATTACTTAAAACTGTCTAGCTATTACTTTTCTTTACTTTACTGTAAGCAGGTCAGATAACAGATATTATACTACTTGCAAAGTGAAGCTAGGACCCGACGAGGTGGATTGAATGATCTTCGAGCATGAAGAACAGCCCAATTATCTATCAATAGAACATCACCTTTCTGCCAAGGAATGGCAAGACTTTCCTCTTCAAGGATTTTCAAACAGTCATGGATGATATCACCTGGCAATGGTTGGCCATCACCAAATGTGACTGCTTTTACAGGATCATTTCGCGCATCTTTCCACCCTGTGTATGCTGCCACCATGCTATTAAACCAGATTTTACGATTTCTTGACTTGTCATATTTGATAGCCGGGATTGGACCCATTATTGTTTTCACTCCATCTTCAAACCATTCCAACGTCATTCCTAGCTTAGCAGCCCTGTCGTTCAAAGTTTAGATCATCTGAATTTAATTTCCATTTCCAAAATATCAATCAATCAACAGCCCTATGCAAAGTCTTAAAAAACACACAAACCTTTGCTCTGCCACGCTCTTGTCATTAGTCAGAAATGTTGACTTCCATCCACGGCCAATTGGAGAAGATGGATCATCTTCTTCACCCAAAACTCGAGTATAAATCAAGCCATGCTCCTCTATTTTTTCAACAAAATCTGGGTACCTCTCTTTCATTCTTTCATACACAACATGGCTAAGAACTATAGGAGTCTCTCCCCCACTTCCTGGCTCCACTTCACAAAAGAAGAACAGCTTCGATGGAAATTCAGGAACCTGAAAAACAAAAAAAGCAGCCAAATCAAATACCAACTAATTTGTTGATTAGGTAAAGATTAAAGCTAGATAATATTAGTGTTTTGGAAGAACCTGAGCCATTTCATGGTGAAAGGGTATCTTTTGGTCAGGTGGGGACTCATTAGCAGTGAAGACACGACCAACAACGTTGGTCCTAGGAGCTGCCCCACCAACGTAAGGCAATTCCTCGAACCCAAACGCTTCTACGACGTCATTGAAGTCCTTCGCAGTGTTTACATCAAACCCTCTAAAGAGAATGGCTCCAGTTTTCAGAAGCAAAGAGTCCAAGAAGGGTTTTTGGGCTATAATAGAATCGGTGAAGAAGGAAAGAGTAGAGGAAGAGAAGGGGTTGGGAGATAGAACGGAAGGGAAAGGAAAGGAAGGGATGTTGCTGTAGTGTTTTTGGTGTTGAATTTGGATTTCCTTGAAAGAACTTGACATCGTTACTGTATCGTACGTGTGATGGTGTCTGCAGATCTGGTTCGGTTTCTTGTATGAGGATTGAGGAGGAGGATGGAGTGTGTTTCGACAAGCTAGCCTGCAGTGTCGTGAAGCTTTTGAGAGTCTTGTCAGGATTATTTTCACTTGGACGAAATTGAGTCCAGGTTCATTGTGGCTCTATTATCCCTTTATGCTTTCCTTCAATTGTTAAAGTGAAGATTGAATGCATTTGTTACTAATATTATAATTTTTTTTAGAAAATTAAAGTTTTAAAAAAAATTAGAACTTTCTATTCAAATATAATATTTCTTCATTCAAAAAGTTAAAAAAAGAAAAAGCTAGTTTTCTAGTTTTTTTCTTTTTTTAATTCATACTATGTTTAAAAAATACTTTTTAGATGTTTTTTTACAATTTTTTTCTTACAAGTTTTCCACAGTTTTTCAAATGAAAAAACAAAAACATAAACAATATCTTTTTTTAGCAAAATGAAAAATTATTTTTTCATTTCTTTTTCATAATTAGTTAGTATCATAGATTTAATTTTTATTATAAATGTAATATAAAGAATTTTATGAGGTAATAATATAATTTTTCATGATAATTTTTAATTTAAATAAAATAAAATAAAATAAATATTATACAATTAAATTATCATATACGATAACTATTATAAAATATAGTTTTTATTTTTTTAAAAAAATTAGATGTAATCTTGATATATTTCTTATTTGTACTGGTAGAAAGATTTGTCTTTGTTTTTAACAAATAAATATATTTTTCTATTTTTATTAAAAAATAAAAACTAGAGAAAAAAATAAAAGTTAAAAAAATAGCTCTCTCATTTAAATCCCAAGCTTGCTATAACCTTACATAAAAATTGATTTTTAATGTGATTTAAAATGTTTGGAATTATTTGGATTCTCAAATTTTGAATTTAGATTTTAATAACGATATTCCTATGCATTGCTGGTTTGTTTTTAAAGTTGAAGTGTTAATGTAATTTATTAATATTTAAATTTGGGTTTTTTTTATTGTTTGATATTTTAAAAAAAAATAAAGTGTAGTTCTCATTTTCCTTTATACATATATTTGACATCTGGCATGGAAGGACAAAATCGAAAAAAGTTTAAAAGAACTAATAGCAGGACGGTAGAAGGATAGAATCCATAAACAAATTTGTACAAGGGCGAAATGTATAGAAAATTAAGAGTTCAGGGACGACCATTAAAGCTTTTTAATTACAGAAACACTCGGTCCCTCCTTCCAGACTATATATTACATTTTTTTTTAATTGATCATTACTATGCTTTTATTTTTTAAAAAAGGTTTTTTTGGTTGCTTTTCTTTCCATGTCTATATTTTTTTTATTATATTATTAAATAAAAAAAATATTTTTTTAAATTAAATTATTTAATTCTCTGTTGGGTTCATAACTTTAATTATTTGTTTGACAGGTTAATCTAAATTAATTTGTTGTCGTCTCAATATTACAATAAAAAAAACAATTTTATCTTGAATTTCTTTTAAGTTAAATCAGGTTTTTATTGGTCATCCGAGTTATTTTTAAACCTGTCATGTCTACTGGGTTATATTAAGTTAATCTCCATATAATTTAATTTGAAACTCAAGCTAGATAAAGAGTTAAGTCGGGAGGTTTCAAGGTTGACCTACTAAATCAGGTCTAACAAAACAGCCAAAGAGTTCCTTGCGACAACACACTAACAATCACATCAAACTTATTAGAATGTTAATTTTTTTTTAATTAAAACTTGTTTTTGGAATAATGATAGAATGTTTTTAAAAAAATGAATATTCATGTAAAAATCTCCAAAAACAATTAGCAAGTTAATGAGACAAAGGGGTTTTATTTAGAAACAAATCATTTTTATCCTTATTTTAAATCATTTAGAGTTTTTTTAGATATGTCTTATGTATTTTTTTAGTTTTTATTAAATAAATAACATAGAACAAAATGTTATTTTTTTATTGAATAATCAATGAAAGTGAAATTATTAGACTTCTTAGTGCATATGATTAAGTGAAATAAATTAAAGGATTACCCAGATAAAATATTTTAATTTGATATTATATAGTTCTAAGATTTAGTTTATTTAATGCGTGTGTGTTTGTATATATATTGTAATAAAGAAGATTTTTGCTGTGACCGTATTGAGAAGGTGTATGAGAATCAAATCAAATCTAAATAAAATGAAGCTGCACAAAAAGATAAGAGTAGATGTCCCATGATTGATTCCTTTCTGTTCTTATTCCTCTCACTTGTTGATTTTAAAACTAATATATGCTTTCTATTTTCTAAGATGAATAACTTTTTAATAAGAAGATTCCTCAATTATCTGAACCTGACTCTTAAAGATATAAAATGAATGTATAAAAGCATAAACAGGAGATTAATAGCTATAAAAATACCGTGTAAAACGACAAAAATAGCCAAGAATAAGCAGCATGTACATACATTCTTCAGATTGAAGATGATCAAAATGATAATGCACTATGGTTACTGAGGCCATTGATTAATTCTTTCACAATTAATTAAAGCTTTTTATTTTTGAGAATTTAACGGATTTCACATGTCAGCTGTAATATTATTAGTGTATAGGCAGTTGTTTGATTAATAAAAAAAATAGTTGTACATGGTTAGAGGTTGTAATTAAAGTATTTTGACGACCTAAAATCCTAAATTTTATGCTTAATTCTCTAGGCTAATATTTTTTTTTGATATTTGAGATTTTGTTTTATTTCTGTCTTGAGACTCCTTCTTGGTTTAGGACTATTGACAATTTCTAGATGTAGAGAGTTTTTGTTCTAAATGGACATTATAATGACACATTTGTGTATTTTGAGAGTTTTCATTTTCGGTAGTTTGAAGTCCTTTCAACATCAACGTCTAATTTTTTACACTAGTTTAGTTCTTTTGTTTTGATTTATATTATCGAGAGAACAATTTATTTTTTGATTTAATAGAAAGAATTACCCCATTTGAAAGTTTCAATTCCAAATGTTTGTTAAGGGAAAATAATTATGAGTTTAGAAAAATAAAAGGTCATTGGTTCCAAGTTTCTTCAATTTAGTCCTTATTTGACACCTAAGCCTTGATTTTCTTGTAATTTTATCTCTGATTTCACCTAATTGAGTTTAGAAAAATTAAATTCGGTCCTCTAAAATTCCAATCCTCTTAAATAATCCAAAATTAAGCTTTCAAACCTAATTTTTCACAAATTAAGTCTCTAATAAAATTAATTTGACCAATTAAAAGTATAATTAAGTCCTTGCACCTAATGAAATCTTATAATTTGATCCAAATTAATTCTTATAATTTGACCCAAATTAATTCTTAAACTTAATTAAACCTTTAATTGGGCCTATAATTAAATCAAATTGGCCTATTAAAAATATAAATTAACTACCAATACTTAATTTTATGTAGATTCATCCAATAATCATTCAATTTGACCCTGAATCTATATTGTCTTTTCGGTCTTGAGTACAATGAGGCACAATTAGCCTCCAAATTTATCCAAAGCTCCAGCTTGGGTCCTCCATGCATTTGGAACCCTTCTTAGCCCGCTCTTGCTAAGTTGTTAGTCTTTATTTTTTATTTTTAAAAGAAAAGGATAATTTTAGGGAAAACCCAAAAAATGGGTTATAACAACTATAATGGAGTGTGAGCTTATCTTAGAGCATTTATTCTCAAAATAATATTGCCCAAAAGTTTCAATTGAAGTTAGAAATTGACAATTATCACCAAGGTAATCTTTCTATCAAACAATTCTATTATGGTTTCCTTAATTTATGAAAGGAATATTATGGGATAATTTATTCTATTATTCCTAAGAAATCCTTAATGGCACTATAAGTTGTCCATCATGAGAGTCAAAGATATTAGTTTATAATAAAGCTAAGTCCAGAACTTGAGATTGTATTCGTTAGTTTAATTAACCAAAATCTTGATCCATCTTTGGATGTTTTCCTAGGGGAGTTTTAAGTGAAGACATTGTATATTAACTCAGCTTGGCCTCACTCCAAAAACCATGATGTCTAAGATGGTTACTATGGTATAAGTTGCTCTAGGTAAAAGAAGATTTAAGTCATATATTGAGCATTACAATAACAAAAAGCTTGGGCATATTACAAAGCATTTCAATAATAAATTATTTTATTATTGCAAAAAAAGGGTCATATCATTAAAGATTATTGAGTGCGACCTTAAAATTGACAGATTCCAACCCTTTTTAATGTTGTTCAATCTAATTTCATGGCTCTTTCTTTGGTTCCTTTTTTATAGAAGCATTATATAAGTAATTCTTCCTCTCTTCTCACACCTTAGATGGTCTACCATATGTTTTTTCTAGCTTTTCTACTTTCGGCATATAATGTAAATGGAATCTACTTGCTTCTTATTAGTTGGTTGACTTTGCGGCTTCCAATCACATGAGTGGTAGTACAAATTCTTTATATAATATTTGTAAATATGAGGGTGAGTAGCACATTTAGATACCCAATGGTAGTGCTCTTCCTATCACTGTTATTGGAATTTTATGGTGATGCAAACTTGGAGGATATAACCCTAAAACCCACAATCAAGATTGAATCCTAACCCAAGAAAGCTAAAACCAAGTTGAAAAAAACCCAACCTAGTGATTACTTGAACTAAAAAACTATAGTCATTAAATAAAAACCTTGACCCATTGATTATAACCAACAAAGAACCAAAGTTATATAGGTTGAATGCCATAAAGAAAGAATTTTTGATAAGTTTTGAATAGTTCAATAAAGAACCAACACCAAGAGAAATCCTCTCCAATATTATTTCTAAAATCAATGAGTTGTTGTAAATTACAAACCAAATAGAGTATTTTAGTTTAACAAAATAAAAATATTGAGCTGAAATTAAAATCCAAATATAAACTAGTTTAAAAGTACTTTAAAATCAAATAACAAAACCCAAGTCTTAATAAATAAAACCCAATTCATATAAAAAATTTTGGGCCTTATTGGAAGGCCTTCTTGATGTTTGATCACAATGAAATGTTAACCCTATAAGAAACAAGGCTTTTAAAAGCTTATAGAAAAAGTTAGCATGATCTAACTATCAGATTGAAAATTATGACTATTGATATAAAATCGTGTAACCATGCTCCGGTAAATGTTAAGCAACCCCATCTATGGCTTAGATCATATTAAACAAGGTTTGATCCTTCTTTAAACTCAACTTTATGCTTGACGCCACCTTAAAAGTAATTTTCAAAGCTTGCTTGGCCCAAACATCTCAAATTAGCCCATTAAATGCCTCTTTGATCCTCTTGGCTCTTGCCCTTGTAATTGGTCACATCGACACATGTAATGGATCTTGTAGTGTTGCTTATTGATTCTTATCATTCCCCCTATCCTAAAAAGGATTCAACCTTGAATCTTCACCCATGTCTGAAAAGAGAAACATTGAATGTAGCACTAACAATATACTCACTTAGAAGATCCAACTTATATGCATTGTCGTTGACCCGTTCAAGAACTTGGAATGAGCCATCTCATCTAGGATGCAACTTAGATCTCTCATGGGCTAAAAATATATCATTTATCATATGCACCCAAACCTAAACATCAGGTTAAAAAAAATAACACATTTACGACCTTTGTTAACTTTAGATGTATATTGTTCATTCTTCTTTTTTATGTATTACAAAACTCTCTCATGAAGTTTCTTCACCATTTCAGCCTTTTTATTACCATCAAAACTAACAATTTCATCAATAGGTAAAGGTAACAATCCAAATAAGTTGGTTGATTAAAACTATAAATAATTTCAAATAGTGAATAATCAGTAATAAAATGCATACTCATATTATATGCAAACTCAATAAACAACAAAAACTCCTAATATATCAAATTCTTTCGAATGATAATATGTAACAAAATAGTTAAGGTTCTATTTAGTACTTCTGTTTGATCATCTATTTATGGATAACAAGTAATTGAAAGCAATGGTTTAGTTCTCAACTTTCCTCGCAAAACCTTTCAAAAATAACTAAGAAAATTAACATCTCGATCTGAAAAAATACTCTTAAAAACATAATGAAGTCATATTATCTCCCTAAAGAATAAATTAGCAATATTGGTTGCATCATTAGTTTTATGACATGGTATGAAATATGTCATCTTAGAAAACCTATTTACAACCACAAATATGGAACCTCTACCCCTTATTGGCCGAGGTAATTCTAAAAAAAAATTTATAGATATATCTACCCAAAGTTCTTTGGTATGAGAAAATGAGTTTATAACTTATGAGGTAAGACTTTAGATTTAGGTTGTCTACACATGATATATCTTTCACAGACCCTTTGTACATCATGTTTTATTTTAGGCCAACAAAACACTCTTGCAAAACTTCTAAAGTCTTTCTAACACCAAAATATCTCATTAAACCACCCTAATGAACTTCACCATAAGCAACTCACACATAGAACTATCAGGTATGCAAAGTTTATTTTCTCCAAACAAATAATCATTAAGTCTATAAAACTTACCATAGGCTAACTTTTCACAAGCTTCATACTCATTAACAAAAATATTTTTATTGGTATATAAATTTTTAACATACTCAAAACCTAATAATTTCATATTTAACGTAGAAATATGAACATACCATATAGATAATGTATCAGCCACTACATTATTCTTACCTTGCTTGTACTAAATGACATATGATAATATTTCAATGAAATTTACCCACCTGGCATGCCTTTTATTTAGCTTACCATGTCCTTTCAACTGCTTCAATGACTTATGATTCAAATGGATAACAAACTCTTTTAGCTATAACTAATGTTGCTAAGTCTTTGAAGCTCTCACCAATGCATAAATATCATTGTCATAAGTTGGATAATTCAATGTTTTTCCATAAGCTTTTCACTAAAATAGATAATTGACCGCTTTTCATACGTAAAAAAACTCCAATACTTGTTCTTGTGGCATCATATGGAAAGTTTGATTGATATGATACATAGTGATTGAAGGATGTAAGAATATGGTACAAAGTAATCATAAGCTGCAATTATGATAATAAGATAAGATCCTCTATTGAGAGCATGCAGATCATTTAAATAGTATCATATCATATATGGAGGATGTTACTGCCCATTTTAACCAAAAATAGAAAAAAGAAAAAGAAAAAATATATACAAGGAAATACACATGAAACAAACCTAAAAAGGACTACTCAAGTTTGTTGGAGAAAGTCTTGAATACCAAGTGAGAGTTAATAGACCAAAATGTCCTAATTAGTAACCCATTAATGAAAATACTTTATTTAGGTGTTTAAGGACTCAATTGGGATTTTGAAAGGTTTAATCACAAGAGAAATCTACTTTTAGGAGTCAATTGAAATAAATAAAGTTTAGGGACTGAAATTGGGTTTTGGAAAGTTTAATTGGTCAAATTAGGAGCTTAATTGCATAAAATTCAAAGTTTGGTGAGCAAATAGGGACCTAATTGAATAATTTATGAACCAAGGACCAACTAGCAAAACACGCGTGACTTTAGGAACTGGAATTAGGTGAAATCAGGGGTCAAATTGAAGAAAATTAGAAGTTTGATGGTCATCTAGGGGTCTAATTGACCAAATCAGAGAACAAGGATCAACTTATAAAAGGCGTTCAAAATTGGGGTTGACAATTGAATCTGGCATGGATACAATTGCATGAAATTATAAAGTTAAGGGCAAACTACTGGTAAAATCAAACAAAATTGGAAGAATAGAGATCAAATTATAAATTGCCAGATCCCAAATTAAAAAACCCTAATATATAGGAATTAGCCAAAAAAACATTGTTCAAGGTATTGTGCATCTTCTTTTTTAGTTTTTGGTTGATTAATGAATGTAACGTTTCCGACCACTCTAAAGGCTGCAACCACTACTATTCAACTATGAAACACTCCCTCTACAACCCCATGTCTTTATAATCAAATGTTTACATCCCATATTATCCATTGATCTCCACAACATCTTATCCTTAGTAAGCCAACATTACAGTTTCAGTCATCACGCTGTTTAAGTGGGCACTTTCAAACGTTTGAATGTGGAGCTACAGTACTCCAAATCAAGCAAGAATGGTTTGATCGGAAGGTGTGCATCCCCTCTACCAAGATCAGGTGATGTTAGGAAATGTTAATGTCAGAGTTGCTCTAGCGAAGCCACGAAAATGACCAACCCATTCATCTTTGAGAAGGACACCTATTTTTGTGTGCTCCCACTTAGAAAACCCTTAGAAGGTTCCTAACAAGGGTTTAAAACCTCTCTCTCTAGATCTAAAGGCAGAAAACACCTCACCTTGGTCTTTAAGTTTCCTACAAAACCATATAAACCCAAAACCATTGGTTCTATAGGAAAACCAGATAGGTTTTAGTCTGTTAGAACCCTAACAAACCCATCTAGAAGACATAAATTCACCTATAAAAGGAAGGGACCTAAGAGCAGAAAAGGAGGAGAAAAAGAAGGGGAAAGGGAGCAAAAGAGAGAAGAAAAGAGAAACTTTGGCTAAGGGGCAAGTAATTCGATCCAGAAGAACTTGGAAGCTACAACTTTGTTTAGGGAGGTCTCAAGATAAAAAAGAAGGAAGGCAATATCAAAAAATCAATCCAGATTTGGAAATTTTTAAGCTAGAAGGTATATACTTTCAAACTTTAAAGGTGGATTCCATGAGGCCTACTGGATTGATCTCTTGTGTTCTATGCAAAGTTTTGAATGTTTTGACATGTTATTGATTGGTTTTACATATTGCATTATATGTTTTTTTTTTGGTTTAATGAATGCCAAAAGTGGCAGCAAAGATAATGTTTATTTTTTGTTGATGGAGAGTTAGTTCTGGTTTTCTAGGTTGCTTATTAGGTCTTTAGGGATGATAAAGTTGGATTTTAAAGCTTAGATTGTTCAAGCATGCCCTTTGCTTTGAGTTGACAGTTTTTGGATTTAAAAATCAATGTATTTTTTAGTTTTGTTTATGTTCTTATTGTTTTTATGGTCACAAATATATTCATCATTGATAATGTGGTCTATAGGAATAAGGGAAGCAT
>Ga0307515_10008963_pt1 | contig 19436 bp, 20 predicted proteins | sample 17_EM_MG_FD_194513 | JGI IMG/M metagenome (GOLD analysis project Ga0307515, IMG submission 194513) | Populus trichocarpa ectomycorrhiza microbial communities from riparian zone in the Pacific Northwest, United States - 17_EM | ecosystem: Host-associated > Plants > Roots > Unclassified | place...
AACACTACCTTGTCTCACTAGCGTACCACCTTGTTTCAGTTGCCTAGCCCTTGACTCGCTCACCGACTCGGTCTACTTTCATGTATTTATACCACTTGATTTCCATAGATTTACAATCAAGTTGCTCGTTCAATTCCCACACACTGCAAAGCTTACAGTTGATTATGTGGATAGAATGCGGTATTGAGAGCGCTTCAAGGAGGATGAGCGGTTTTACTGTGTTGGCAGTTGAGGTTGGAGAAGCTATCAGATTTAATAAATTTCAAGCAGATTAAAGCAAATAAATTAAGGAGCTGAATATAGGGATGAACATAAAGAGTACGGGAGGTTGGAGTATTGGGGGTGGCAGACGGAAGGGATGGAAAAGTTTTGCTAGTTGAAAATGCGTTACCTTTTTTAACGTACAACGTTATCCTATCATTGGCAATTGAGGGATGCTGGGAGTAGTCTATGTCCCCGTTGGTAGTCATGGTGGGCTTCTGAGGCAAGAGCTGAATAATTCAAATTCCAAGATCCGATAGTGGCACACACGTGAAAAGGATGGTTTGACGAGTAGAAGGTCGAAGATTACTTTGGTGGCGCAGCAAGGTGGATATATTAAATATCTCGGTGAGTATTTTTGCGAGGATTTTAAATCTGCTACCTCCGAGCGCTCTAAATGCGTGAGTTTGAAGCTAAATTTATGGGGATTTATGAGATATATATCATGGAGCTACTCAAACGCTTCAATATTTGAATATTTGTTTTCTTTAAATGTTCGTAGAAGACATGTACACCTTTCAGGTTGTTTTGGATATTGGATAATGCTACAACTGCATCTACCCCTGTGAATGCCGTCCTGTCAAGCCGCCCCGAGTCTACCTCACGCCATTTTAAATCAAGATTCCCGCTATACTCTGAGGAAAGATGTCCTATTGGAATATGAAATGGGCTTGGGTGCAAGAAATTCAAATGATTATTTTATAAGAAAAAAGCCTGCGCCATAAACAACACACTCAAACAATATGTTCCCCGGCCGAAGCATGCTTAAGAGAATTAACATCCCAGCCCTGAGTCACGTGCACGTTGTTCTCCGAGTACCCATCTAAAGTAGTCCCATCGTTTTCGCTCTCGCTCAATCTCTCAGTGGCTGTGGTAATCTGCGTTCTCGTGCTGTCAAACTCGAGCGACAGAAGTTCGGGTGAGGTGATGAACTTTGGTAAGCTATCAAACTTAGGCGACTCCTTTGTAAACGATTTCTCAGACGATTGATCGGTACTGCCGCGCGAGCCGCGCTTCGAGGAGAAGCGGCTTGCGCTGAGCATGCCCTTGGCGTAGGAGCCAATGCGAGAGTTGCGGAGACGGACAAGGACGGGGGAGAATGCGGGAATAGAGACACAGATGATGCCACAAATAATTTCGAGAATCTCAAGGAAGAAGGACAACCACATCGAGGCAGTAGCATCGGATTCATCGATTTTCACTAGGCTGATGAGACAGCTAACGCGCAAGATGGAGCAGAGAGTGGCACTGTGGCAATGTTAGGCTGAAGAAATTGGAGGAAGTGGTTAGACTTACATAATTCCAAGGAGGAAGATGAAGGACAGGTAGATCTTGCGGGATGTCTTCGCGTGAAGCTTCCAAACCGGATATAAAGGAAGCAAAAGGATAAAGAAATCAAGGATAATATGAGCAATGCCTCCTCCACCGCAGCTCTTGGATTGAGAGATGCAGTGGCCCGGTTCCGTTGGGATCCAAAGCTTCGCCAATGGGATGCATTCTCCCATAATAGCTCCGAAAAGGGAGAACCACCAGCCAGCAACCATGGCCATGATGGCCCAGGAGGCATATTTCACCCATGGATGTGCAATGCCGAAGATGCGGATGTAGAAAGACAAGATTGACAACTGGGTGATGACAACAGCACTTCCCCAGAGAATCCCGGAAGCTATTGCTCCAGACTGTCCATAGAGTGTCAGTCAGGAAAATGTGTTATTGATGTTTGAATTACCTTTGCAAATATCTCAAAGTTCCCAGGACTCAGCTGTGTGATAGACACCCCAAGTCCACCCCACACAACGCAGACGACGACATCGGCGTACATAGCATAAGCAAGCACCAAGCCAAGTACAACTAGCCAATCGTCTGCCCTCAGCTTTTGCTTTGTTAAATGTCGAGAGTAGAGTCTCATGCAAACAGCTAGAGTTGTGAGAGGGAGTAGGATGGCCGGAGCCACAGTCAAGGTGAGTTGAGGTCCATTCTTGGGTACGAATGGCTGGACCTTCATGATTATGACGTTCTGCCGTTGGACATGCGGAAAAGAAGTATAGCAATGGAGACAAAACCCAAGAAGTAATGCTACGAGAAACCGAGAGTTATACAGAAGAATGCAGATGTGAGAAAAATAAAACCGTCAACCGGCTCACCATATACTCTGGCCCAGCGGGGTGGAGGGGTGGATGGATAGAACGCTTAGAGAACTGATTAGCCGGGCGATAAGCCAGAGCAGCACTATTCCGGGCTACGGACCCGCAGGGTGTGTTGGACCCTGGATTAGAGGCGCATCGCTTCAGTCCTAAGGTGGGATGGTCTTTTGCTCGCCAAAGTCCGTAGTTTGAAGCTTTGAATGGGTGTTCTATTTTGACAAACTGCACTAGACCCTGACGTCAACGATATCCTATGATCATAGCAGTGTGGCTTCGGCGATCAACAGCCCTGCATCGAAGGTTGAACGTTTCGGTGACCGATCTGCACGGACTTTTTCCACCTGCATCCTGGCTCCCGTTCTCCAAGGTGATGTGCACGGACTCTACCATTTTCGGCAGTGGCCCCGCGGAGGCTTGGAATCGGCCAGCCACGCCTTCAACAAAACCTACGGCTTCAGATTTACCACAGCGTTAAACCCGAGAATACAGATTTTCAAGAAATACCGACACGGCCTGCAGGGTTGCACAATTTGTATTCGAAGAATAGCTTCTCAGATCGCTCTCTGGAAAGGATACTGAGTATCTACATAGCAACGGAAGGGGAGCACGTGGGGAGGTTGATACGTTCCGTGATCGGCACGGACTTCAGTTCTACCAGTGCCCCAGGCCCGGTGCCGTTTCCCTGGCCAGCGCGTCCGTCGCTTGTGTCTCAGTAGCGCGACACCCACAAAGAATGCAGTTCTTGATACGTACGCCATCCAACCCAGAACAGGCAGACTGAGTAAACTGAACATACAAGCATCATGACCATCTCATCTCATTTCGTGTGCCTTGGCTCTCCGTCAGCCCAACAGAGAAACTCAAAGCTCGGCGCTACCCTCGGCGGACAAAATAATTTGCCATTTCGCGAGTATACTCACCGAGCTTTGGCCTTCAATGGCTTCAAAGCCCAAAACATTCGAGAAGGTCAAAGCGACTGCCTCTGCTACCTTATCGCTTATATCTCATTCAGCCTTCTTCAGCGTACACTTCGCTGACTTCCCAGAACCTGCCCCTCTATCTACCTCGCTCAGCACTTCTTATTTCCGCAGACCCTAGACCAATCATGGCTCCCCACGCGCAAGATGAGGCTGAGGCTGCAACCACTCACACTGCCTTCGACGAGGCCATGGAGAAGAAAGGCCAAGACGAATACACGAGACTCCGCAAGCAACACGACCTGTTCAGGATAGCTGTTCAAGACCTTGTTCAAGTCCCCATCTCCAAAGACGCCCCAGTTCGCATCATTGACTCTGCCACCAACGATGGAACTTGGCTAGTTGATGTCTCTACTCAATTCCCCAATGCTACTCTAGTGGGCGCCGACAACAATCCTACACATTTCAAGCAGATTAAGAATCTACCTCCCAGCATCAGCTTCAAGACCCAGTCAATTTTTGACCCTTGGCCCGCTGAGGACAAAAATGCGTACGATCTTGTTCACCAGCGATGCATTCTTGCGCTGTTTAGTCCAGCCCAAGGACAGGCTGCGATTGAAGGGCTTTTCGGCTTGGTCAAGCCAGGCGGTTACATCCAAATTATTGAGGGCGACTTGCTTTCGTTTGATGGAGGGGCCAACCATCCAGGCATGGCCAAACTGATGGACTTCTGTGAGAAGGCATTCCCCAAGGCAGGCATGAATAATACTGCCGGGAGGTATCTGAAAGGATGGCTAGAAGAAGCCGGCGCCGTAGATGTCCAGAGCAAAATCATCTCATACGAGATGGGTGCTGCAGCGAAAACGCAGGACCTGAAAGACGCCACGACAGATCACATTATGGATATGATTAGCAATATCGAGAAGGTCGCGTCCAGTGAGTACTTTTCTTGTTTCCGTCATGAAGGCACTGCAAGCTTAGCTGACTACCGAAAGTGATACCGAATTACTGGTTTACGCCTGACGACTTCAAAAAGCTCAAAGACGCGGTGTTCGACGACATGCAAACTGTAGGCAATACTTGGCGATACCACCTCGCGACAGGGAAGAAGCCTGCTTGAGAAAGCTTGGTAGGCTTCGGTGGCCGAAGGGTCACCAGGGCGCTTTTCGCGGGCACTTTCAAGGATGTCGTACCAATTCTCTGTACGTGGCGTTTGGGACAATTAAGGTTAGCAAAGACCGGGCGCTCAGCCTCAAGCATGGCATGCCTATACAAGTGTATCATAGAAATCACCAGTGTCTTTGAAGCAACCAAAATCTTGTACTACGCTACCTATTCATCATAATAACTGTGACCCAATTTACGCATTATCAACGCAGCCCTTGGGTTTCGCACAAAGCCACCAAAAACTATCAAGCTAAAGAGGACAGGTAAGGTTCTCTGAGTTAGTGGTCGTCGCAGGAGATATATATAGGTACGGACTTTTGGCAGCAAATTGATAACAAAAGGTGCCTCGGCGATGTTATCGGCTACTGGATTAGTGCCATCTTAGCCATCTTAGCCATTTTATCCGCAATACCATCCTCGTTCGGCAGGCTTACACCACAGCCACCAGGATTAAACGAGAGTCAGTCTCACTCTCAGCCAAACAGCTAGACACGCCCACCAGGCTGATTCCGCAGGCTTTACGGACTATGGATGGTACGGCAATTCGACTTACTCCCCACTCTATGAAGCTAATTAGCCCTGATTCAGCACCTCGTCCCCCACACTCCTCAAAGCCCCCGCCAATAATGTCGAAGGCGTCTTTATGGAGATCGAGACCTTGAATAACACCCTTCAGCTGCCGTAGCTCTAAACGACGTCAGGCATGCAGCAATCCTTGCTAATTTACGTGCCAACGGGCGCTATCCTTGCTCGAAGTTGTGCCTGAGAACACTGATAGCTACGGGGTCTTGCTGTCCCATAGCCTCCCATGTGCTCCCGCATTTACCTGACCGACTGAGCGCCGCTCTATACACTGCACTTTCTTCGAACTTATTGCGCCACTCGAAAATGCCAGAGCCTGCTTCACCCAGAAACGACATGGCCAGCCGCAAAAGTCCTCGTGCTGATGATGGACCGAGGAAGCTTCGATCAGCCTGCGATGCTTGCCATAGCGCTAAGATTCGATGCTCTGGAGGTGGCGTCCCATGTACGAGATGTAAAAGAGAGTATGTTACTGTTGAAGACACTTCAAATACTGGGACTGACGAATAGCTACCTCAGCGGTGTACAGTGCCATTACAGCTACCGTGCAAACTTGGGAAAGCCCAAAGGCAGCTTGAACAAAAAGACATTAGAAAGGTTGAGGAGGAATGCGGAGCAACAATCTACCAATGTAAACTCCGAAAATATCAACAATGACCGGAACAACCAATTCTCGGGCTCTACTGGAAGTATAGATTGCGATCAGACGTTTTCTGCGTGCGACCCTATGACTACGCTTTCGTCAATTGCACCGCAGCAGCAAACTCCACTCTCACCCGCGAGCCTAGACGATATATTAGGGAACAGCTCAATTGGGCCGCCAGGCTCCTCAGCATTTCCAGACTTACCAGCGTTTGAGGGGATGATGCCAGACTTCAATGACCCGATTCTACCTCAATTTTCTCCCAGAATGGTAAGCATTTTGAGCTCACCCGATTGTAACGGAACATACACTAAGCCTCGCATAGCCCAGCCCTCAAACATCACATTCGCATTCCAAAGGTAAGCAGCAGGCATCTGGTCTGCATTAGTGCCCATGCTAATTCGAGGTACGTAGTTCAACCTGCCGGAGGTGAGTCTGATGACAGCGACTCAGAGGATGAGGAATCAGAGGATGAAGTCAAGAAATTGGATGCCTTCAACATCTTCACATCTGCGTGTACACAGAAATCACCGAATCCACCTTCGCTGTTTCCTGGCCGCCATGACAGCTTCCATTTCCCCAACACAATGCCGTTCCCGGCAACACCGGACTCCCATTCTCGAGTTCGAATGGGCTCCTTCTCCTGCAATTGTTTCCAGACCTTCACCGACCAGCTCTGCCAGCTGCGAGCTGTTGAAAAAGGTCAATATTCTGGGATGGACACAGTGTTAAACCACACTCAGCTCACCCTCGCCTCCATCTCTCAATTCCTTCAATGCTCGTCCTGCTCCACAGACACTCAAGTCTTCTTCCTTGCCGCCATGCTTCTATTCAGCACGCTCCGTCTCAACGACACCATGATTCACCCTCCTGGAACCCCCTGTCCACAACTTGAGATCCGTATAGGCAACTACAATGCACCGGGCCAGCTCGGGGAAGTCGTTAAGACAATCCTTGTGAGCTCAGAGCTTGGGAAACTGAAAACACTGCTCGAGTCGTTCGGGCGCAAAATCGACTGTCTACGGGGCGAGCCCGCGTATGTTGATTTCTTGCGCTACCAAGTGCACAGTCTTGAACGCGAACTGAAGCGCACGACGAAGAAAGCCGGCGTGCCCGACCTCAGGGGCGCGGCAGTGCGAGACAGCTAATGCCCGTATATACATGTGGGAGCTTTGTGTTACACAGCGATTCGTAGCGCGGCGTTCGTGGTGTTTAGGATCCACGCAATTGGGTTTGGATTTCTTGGTAGCGATGTCGTACTACACGAAGACCCTGAAGGGCTGCATGCAATATCAAATTTAACCAATATATTATAACAAGGATGATCCGTGCGTTTGCCCCGTGACCCCGGAATTCTAATCAACGGTTCCGCTAGCCCCTTGACCGGGCAGGAATATCCCTTACGCCTATTTCAAAGATGTATGTACAATACACAAGAGACCATTCATTCGCCAACATCAGCTGCATGAATTTTAGGCGAGATCCGAAGCAGCTCATAAAAGCATAATGGGGAAATAGAAAAATTAAACGTATAGCTAAGGGCCGTATAGAATAGTCCCCGAACGGGATGCAGGGATTCTGGGCTCGGTGAAAATCGCTGATTGGCTGGAATGCTTTGGATCAAAAAGTCCGTGAACAAAAAGTCCGTGAACAAAAAGCCCGGGCGTACTCAACTTGAGAGGGTTAGCTTTTCCAAAATTCCAGTTCCACAGTAATTTCAAGCTACGCTCACCTACACTGAAAAGGCCGTAGACACGAACACATACCATGTCCCCTCATGCAGAAGATACGACCACCAATTTGCCTAATCAGCCCAAGGATACGTACCGCGGCCCACGTCATGGCATTGAATACAACCGTCTACGCACGCAGCATGACCTCGTGAAGCACCAAGAATCAGGCAAACTGATCCAATCCCCCGTCTCCCTCTCCCAGCCCGGCCTCCGCATCCTCGACTCAGCAACCGGTGACGGCACATGGCTGATCGAAGTCGCAGACGGCGTGCCCGACGACGCAGAGCTCATCGGCACGGACATTGCGCCGCAATTCTTCCGCGCCGACCTCCCGCGACACGTAAAGCTCACGACGCAGTCGATCCTCGAGCCGTGGCCGGCTGAGTATCAGGCAAGGTTCGACCTCGTGCACCAGCGTTTCGTGCTCGCCGTATGCTCAGACGCAGGAAGCCTGGACGCGCTGAAGCTGTTGTGGGCGACGGTGAAGCCTGGTGGGTGGATCGAAGTTCACGAGGGCGATATGGAAACCATTGACGAAAGCCCGGGACATGAAGCTATGACACGATTCCGCGATATGATGGTCAGAGCATGGACTGGTCTTGGACATCAGCCAAGTCCTGGACCGCAGCTAACAAAATGGCTGAAAGAGATTGGTGCACAGAATATAGGGGAAAAGGTGCAGGTTATTACGGCAGGGGCTTTAGCCGAAGACTCAGCGCAAGGTGAGAGAGCGGTTTTGACCTTGCTAGGTTTGTTGGATAGTATTTGGGGTTTCTGCGGAAGTAAGTTGAGACATTTTAATTATGGAGAAATGAAGGAAATATTAGGATGAGTAAGACTTCGACAACAAAACCGGGGCATCTGGTTTCGAGTTTTCGATGAGAACGCGTCCCTGCTTTGGTTTGCGTTTTATAAGATTTCTTCGAGAAGATGGATGCTGAAATAGATGAGCATACGCTAGAATGATTCTAATGTTTGGCAGATAAACCAGGCTTCTTTTTCTCGAACGAGGATTTCAAGATACTGAGGAAGGATCTTGAGCATGAACTCAGGACAGTTGGGAATAGCTGGCACTTCCACATCGCCTGGGGCAAGAAACCGGAGTAGTTATCAGCCAGCAAGTTGTGATCACGAGGAACTAGACATCTAGAAAAGTAAATTTTTTTGCGGGGATTGCCTGACCAGAACCTTTGTGACGAATGGAAGCTAAAGTTCCTTTTAAGAAGAAAACCTAACATATCCGATTCCCCCCACTGATGTATTCCGCATGACTTGACTCTTCATTACTTGGGAGCCCGGATAATTTCATGGTAGCTAGGCTAGTGTATTATTATATCTGTTATCAGCAGCACCCATTCCATCCTTACCATGCCATATAGGTTTAGGATCAGCCACTAAATAACTTCAGTATTAAATATGCAACGAAAATTCTACAGTATTTTGACATATCTAAAGCTATTGAAGAACGCAAGCTTTTGAAATTAGATAGTGCAGGTGTCACAGACACATAGAACAGTGGACACCTACGAATTCTAAATAAATATGATATATAATATCATACTTGAGACGCGGAGAAAGTAAATCTTGCGGGCTAAGGGATTGACCAATAAAATTTGTTCGCCGAAGTTCGGGAATTGAGACGATGAAAGAAAATACAAGTACTCAGCTAAGCGCAGCGTAGCCCTCGAGGTTTACTCAATGCAATCGATATACGCTTGAATAAAAACGACATCCTGGGATTTCTCATGGCTCCTAATGCAGTAGATAAAATGGAAGAAGCGTTAGATATCATGGCCCATATACCTCTAATAGGCCAGTTTCTGCTCACAAGTTGGTAGGGAATGCCATGCTGACGGTCCGTAGACGGTCACAATGATTTCCCACATCTGATTCGCGCGTTTTACGACAATAAGCTTGACGATCGCTTCAAACACGATAACCATCTTGCGGGTCACGTTGATCTGCAGCGGCTCTTGCAGGGCAAGTCAGGTGGGGTGTTCTGGAGCACCTATATCGATTGGTAAGCATCCCATAGGTGTTTCTCTGCCACCAAAGCTAACATCGCAATGTGGGTGAAGTCCAACAGAAGATGATTTTTCTGACAGCACCCACTTCGAACCGTTGAGAGATACGCTTCAACAAATAGATCTAGTCCACAGACTTGTAGAGCTGTATGAGGACAAGCTTGCCATAGCGTACCAAGCAGACGATATCATCCGCATCTTCAGCCGGGGTAAGGTTGCAAGTTTGATTGGCGTAGAAGGCCTGCACCAAATCGGCAACAGCGCCAGCATTCTTCGTATGTACCATAAGCTAGGAGTGAGGTATGTAACTTTAGCGCACAACAAGAACAATCGCTCTGCAGACAGTGCTGTAAGTACCTTCATAGTCTATCGACACGGCTTTGCTGATACATTTTAAGACTGCAAAAGAACCGGCGCATGGGGGATTGTCTCCAGCGGGTAAGGCGATGATCAAGGAGATGAACCGAATCGGCATGTTCGTTGGAATTACTTCTCTTAGCAAGAAGTGCGCTTATAGGCTACTAGGATCATTGATCTTTCCCATGCCAGTGAAGCTACCATGATCTCGACTCTAGAGAATTCCGCAGCACCAGTGGCGTTTACACATTCTTCTTGCTACGCCCTCGTAAAAAACCCGCGGAACGTACCAGAAGTCGTCCTCGACAAGTTGAAAGAGAACAACGGCATTATCATGATCAGCCTCATCCCGCCCTTTACCCATTCCGATACTGCGGTGGCAGATGTGGACAATGTCGTGGATCATATACTTCACGCGGCTGAGAAAATTGGATTTGATCACATTGGTCTGGGATCGGATTACGATGGCATGTTTAAAGCAGTCAATGGTGCGGAAGACGTCTCGCAATGGCCAAATCTAGTTGCAAAGATGCTTTCTCGGGGCATCACGAAGAAAGACGTCGAAAAAGTAATCGGATTGAACATTATTCGTGTCCTCAAAGAGGTTGAAGAGGTGGCAAGAAATGCAAAGGGCTGGCCGGTGCTAGAAGATGAGGTTAAACAGCTCTGGTCTGAGAATTTTCGTGCATTCGTGAGAAAGGAATATCCACAAGCCGAGCGAGATCATGCAAAGTGATACATTCATTCACACAAGGAAGAATAGGAATGAAAACCAACACTATGTCTCACCGGCCGTCTCCTCGTCCCCAAACCCTACTATGAATATAATCGTGATGCATCCACATAGTCCATAATAGGTAGTCAAAGCCAGTGAGAAACCACCCGGGCACATGACCCTCGTCGTCCTTAAACTGACGGACACCTCGTTCTATGCACCATTGTACCCGTTTCCAAAGCGCATCAAATGTCCATTTTCCGGTACTATATCTTATTGATTGTGGTGCTTTGAAGATAGGCTGAGCCACAAGTCTTTCTTGGTAGGACTGTGGAAGTGATTGCTCGCGAGCTCCCCGTATGAGCAAACCCTAGGATAGAAGCCATGTTAGCAGAACAGGAGCAGATAGGTGCAATTGAACGCTACTTAGGAGAGGAGTGCACCATGTATCTTGCCGAAGGTAGTCGTTCATATGAACTATCAATTTCATGTCTTCTGACTAAGGTGTAAACTGGCACTACCGAGCCATCCTTTTGGAACGTTGCAGCGAGTCTGACAACTTTGTAGGCTATACCACCGCTGCATAAAGAGGAATGTTAACAGGAAGGCAACTAAAGGAAGTTATCAAGCAAAATGAAAGAGTGAGTTGGAGTGAAGGTCGGCCTGGCTAGGGAGCAGGGAGCGTACCCCTCGCTTGCGATAACGCGCCCGAAACTATCTCGACTCAAGAGATATGCAACACCAAACACCGGACCGATACCTGCGCTCTCTTCACCATCTTTGATTTTTCGAAGACCACCCATTCCCGGATCCGAATAAGGGACGCCCATAATGTTAAAGCAGAGAGTATGGCTTTTGATACAAGCTACTTCGGTCTGCAAAGGCTCAATCTTTCGTCTTGTCGTGAAAACAAACGCCGACATGTTAGAACCGTAGGCGAAATACCACTGCCCGTTTTCGTGCGTCTCATCCATGATGGCTGCAAGGAGTCCTCAGAGTGCTAGATAGGGTAGAGGGGCAGTGATCTCCATTCATGTCAAAGGATGTTGGACCCTAGATCTCTATATTATCGGCGTTTCATCACCATATAGATAATGCCCGAGCACCCCAGAACCTAACTTTAATTAACGGAATTGGAAATGTCCGAGTAGATCGGCCTACGCTCCAATGAAATCATGTAGCGACTCTATCGTTCAACTCTATCGTTCAACTCCAGCCTTAACACGGGCAGGGCCTTGCCAAAATCACTCGCGAGACCTTCTGAGTGGTGAGCCGACACCAGCCAGCCATCATGTCAGCCATATCTTCCAAGACCGAACTCTCAAGGAAAGATTTAACTCCATTTAAAACTCCATCTGTCCTCAGTGAGCGTTCCAAGGACCCAATTGTTCAGAGTAACTATGAGACAGCAAAACGCGAAACATCCACCATGGATAGCAATAAGATCTATCCGGGAGCATTGAAATTCAGCTTGATTGTTCTTGCATTGTGCTTATCTCTATTTCTTGCCGGACTTGTGAGTATTGCCGCTATACCTATTGATGCAAAGTAACTAATACCTTCCTCTTTAAGGATCAAACCGTGATCACGACTGCAGTACCTAAAATTACGGACGACTTCCACGCTCTACAAGATATCGGCTGGTATACAGCGGCATACTTGCTGACGACAGCAGTATTTCAGCTTGTTTATGGGAAGTTTTTCACCTTCTTTTCCATAAAGCTGGTTTTTCTGGTCGCACTATGTATTTTCGAGTTAGGGTCCATTGTGTGTGCCACAGCACCACACTCCACAGCGCTGATTATGGGTCGTGCCATTGCGGGACTCGGTGCTGCTGGCTTATTCCCTGGATCTGTGCTTATTCTCATGCACTCTTGTCCACTGGAAAAACGTCCAACTTTTCTCGGCCTTATCAACGCAATGTTCGGGGTTGCTAGCATCACCGGTCCATTTATTGGAGGTGCCTTCACTGATCGTGCCACTTGGCGGTGGTGCTTCTGGATCAACCTTCCGCTCGGCGGCATCACGTTGGCAGTTGTGACTATTTGTGTAGAGACCCCTCTGGATCCTTCAAATCGGTGCTGGACGCTTGGGAAGAAGATCAAGCAATTTGATATTCCAGGGATGGTGATTATCGTTGCTTCTCTGATCTGCCTTATACTCGCTCTACAGTGGGGTGGAGCCATATATCCATGGAGCGATAGTCGTGTTATAGCTCTGCTTATTGTATTCGGTGTCTTGTTCTTCGCTTTCGTTACCAGCCAAATCTTCTTGTTCGACTCTCGGACCTTGCCATCTCAGATTCTCAGACATAGAAGCGTTTGGGCCGCCGCTCTATTCGCCGCATGTAGCTCCGGATCTATGTTCATTGCCATAACATATCTGCCTGTATACTTTCAGGCAATAAAAGATGCATCTGCACTTGCGTCGGGTTCCATGGTCACCCCACTCATTATGGGATTCCTTATCATGACCATGGTCTCCGGCATAATCACAACCGTAGCCGGGTACTACAACCCGTCAATGATAGCCGGCCCAATTCTCTCATCCATTGGTGCCGGGCTCATCACAACATTTACCGCTCATACGGGCAGCCCAAAGTGGATTGGATACCAAGCTTTACTCGGGTTCGGCATCGGTTTTGGTCTTCAACAACCCCTACTCGTCGTGCAGAACGTTCTACCAGACTCCGAAATTCCAGTTGGCGTCGCTTTGATGAATCTCTTCCAGATGCTTGGCGGCGCAATCTTTATAGCAGTCTCTCAAAACATCTTTCAATACAACCTGAAATCTGACATTCATAGACTCTTTCCGAGTTTCGACGCCAGGAAAATATTTGACGTGGGAGCCACAGGGCTATCATCACTCTTCAACGAGCAGCAGCTGGACCAAGTTCTCCCCATCTACTGCAAAGCCATCACGAGAGCATTTTATATAGTGGCTAGTTTGTGCGCTGCGTCCATTATTGGGGCATTGGGAACGGAGTGGAAATCAATAAAAAGGAAAGGTCAACAGAACCCGAAAGTATAAAGGCATTATTTTCTGTCTTCATTATCCAGTATTTATTTACTTACATGAGCCGGATCCAGAACTGCAATGAAAACGCTTCTAACAATGTGGTCAATCTATGAAATTAACTTATCTGAGATCCCAACATTAGAACTAGACTAAGATTTCCTCGACTATTAAAGCGCTAGAACTTGAAAGTACCCGTCCTGTAACAGTGTATAGAGGTTTGCTACCATTATCTGCCATTTTTACATTGCAAACACAGAAGTGCATACTGATACTACTACTTACCCTTAACCAAGAGATTACAGTATAGTGGTAGTGTCGATAGCCTTTATTTTCAATATCTAGAGATAGGCAAAGATAAGCTAGAACCACGGTCCGACTTCTTTCTACTTATAAGTTAACTAGCAAAGCTGTAATTCTTAACTACATATATAGATAGAGAGAATTCGATTTAAAATTAGTGAAGTAGTAAAGTAATAACGTGGTTAACGGGTTTTTGACCGCTACCTGGGTTATGACCGCGCTAGTAGACCGCGTTCTTTTATAGCTAGCTTAATATCTAAAAGTATACTGCCGCTCTAGGCGTCAAGCAAACTTCAAAAGACCGCCAAGACGGTGGCAGAAGAAGCTGCTCTGCTGGAGGACCCGGGAGGGGCAGGAGGACAATAATATCAGCAATCTAAGCGACGGAGAGTCCTCAGATAAGGAACCTGAGTAAACTGGCGACATTTGGGGGCTAATTTGACGAATTTTGGTGTTCAAATCTGTCATAACCCAGGGAGCGGTCAAAACCCCGTTAACCACGTTAATTGTAGAAAGTGGAAGTAAAAGAGTAAAGTAAGTAATAAAACCTTTAATTTAATTTTAATATATACTATATTTAATTAAAAGTCTAGCAAAAAAAAGGGGCAGGGCTGAGGCGGGATCTGTTGGAAACCGAAGATGAGGTATTGCAAGGGCTATCGTATTATCGGAGATACGTGTGCAGCAAGTCTGATCCACTCAACAAGGCCAAAAGGAGCACGTGTAAGATAAGAGGGAACAAGAGCGGTAATGATATGGTGAAGGTTAGGATAGATTGAAGCTGTATAAAGACTGTGCTTCTCCTTGCCCCAAAGATGTTCCTCGTTACCCGCTCACGGTATTTCCCAATGATGAGCTAGCATACGGTCCTACCTTACGGCATACTCCCTTCGGTCACAAGAAGCTGCCATCCAAGGGTACAGTCCTATTTAGCGTATTGAGCGGTACTGGGATGGGAGCACTAGCAGTTCGGAATAACTCTTTCCAACGTGGACATGGGCACCTTGCTGTTTCCATAGGATGTCCCTAACTCAGGGTTTGTTAAATGATGATCATCAGGCACGCAAATGAAATGATCCATAGCCCCCTTTTCGATCCGGGCCAGGACAAATACGGGTCGGCGCTTGCCGGACCCGAAATTAGGAACGGCTCGGCAAAACTCCATGTGCCGATCATTTCGACCCACGTAAACCCATAGGTTTTCTCAGTCAAGCACAATTTAATCGGACGTGGGTTAAATTAGAACGTGAGTCGAGAGTTTGCACACCACCTCTTTGCATCTCATTGTAAGTGCGTGTTGATCGTGCCGATCAAACCGCACGGAATTATATCCTTTATGTATATAATTATACCTAAAATAGGTAGAAATACGTCAAGACAGTGTAATGGGATACTAGGTCTTCGACGAATCTTGAAGATGGCAATGGACAAGTTAGCATGAACAGAGCGCCACCGAATTCTCATATAGGATCGAATATCTCCATGTAATTGCATTCGCATTACAATACAACTTATTTTCCTGTATCAAATGGAGAATTATTATAAACCGGGCAGTTCGATACGGAATGTATCAACGCTCGCATTTTGTAAAGCAACGCAAAACGGCAAAATGTACAGGATAGCTTTGACCATCAATCACCGCCGCGAAAACAAGCCAAATACAGGACACCACACTATTACACCGCTTTCAGCACGAGATACCTAGTTGCGGCAGACAACATCCTCTACAAACCGGAGTCGATTTGATCAGGCACGTTACTGTAAATCAGTTAGCAAGGTGCCGCATAATAAAGGCAGTTCATCAACTTACGTTCCAGTCCAATCAGCCCAATCTCTGCACGTTTGCAAAACATCATCATCAAAAATCTCTGCCTGGATATCCTCCTTCCTCTCTAGCATCTGGACGAAAAGACCTCCTGATACGTGCCACGCAAGATGGCAATGAAGTGGCCAGGAACCCGGATTATCATTGTCCCACTGCAACACGACGAACGAAGGCGTATCGGGGTCAGGAGCATTTTGAAGAATTTGTACATCACGCCGCTGCGAGTTATCCGCGTTGACAACTGTACCATCCCAATCACCGAAGCCCTCAGCAAGCACGTTGAAATTGTGGCCGTGAAGATGCATTGGGTGAGCGCCGAGTTGACCGTGATTCCTGAGAATGACACGAACACTGCTGTTAGTGCCAACGTCGATGACGTTCCTATAAGGATAGGATTAGCAAATATTGACAGAAAATAAGATTAGGAAGACGAACCATTCTTTCTTGAATGTCAAATTACCGGCCTTTGTTTCGAGAAGCACTGGGTCATTGTAATCACCGCGGAAACTGCTGTTGTTCATGAACCAAAGGAAACTTGTTCCGTTCGAACCGAATGTAATATCAATAGTCTCGACACTCGCAGGATTCGAGTCAATCTTGAGTGGACAGAAGGGAACAGTTTGATTAAGCGCATCGTTGGAGCACTTGCCAAGCTCTGCCGCTGTCACGTCCGATGTAGTCTCCGGAACAGATGAAGTATCAGCGTCTTCGTAATAAACAGCCGCAACTGCATTGGGAGAAATTCCGTCGTGGAGTGTGCAACGGTCCGTGCCTAGCTGCGAACGCATCCAGTAAACACCAGCAGAATTGGAAAGACCTTCGACCTAAAAAATGCTGTTAAAAAAAATTGTGATGCATAAGAGAAGAAAATATTGCCTACAATAACATCCGTGCGCTGACCAACACCAACTGTAACGACATTGGTAGTATAAGGCACAACAGGTATGAAATCGTTAGCAATGACAGTCAGTGTGTGATTGTCGATGCTGAATTTCTGAGTACCCTCAGCACCAGTATTGACGATCCGGACGAGATGCTTCTTTCCTGATGTGAATTGGAACTTGCTGATGCCAGCGTTGGGTGCGCACGGCAGTGTTGTGTTCTCACATGGATAGTTCATTTTGCCGTTGATTAGGTTGTTGTTTGAAGGTGGGAAGTTGCCTTGCATGGTTTGGTTGACAAGAGTGAAATAATCCTGATGATACCAGTCGGAAACCATAACTGGCCCAATATCAATATCATAGTCAGCAGTCTTAGGACCATGGATGACGATAGGTCCGACAGCGCCGCCCGCGTATTGAGCGCTGTAGTGGCCTATCGAATATTAGTAATCGAACCCATGCATCTCTCGAATGGAGAGAACATACTGTGATACCAAGAAGTTCCGAACAAATCGGCACGGAAAAGATAGGTCAAGGTGTTACCAGGGATAATGGGACATTGAGTAACCGCTGGCACACCATCATACCATGGGGTTCCTGGTTGCCTAAGACCATGCCAATGCAGAGTGGTTCCCTCATTCGGAAGATCATTGGTTACGTTGACCATAATCCTATAAGAAATTAGCTAGTGTTTATTGTACAAGGTGCTGACGAACCAATCTCCCCAATTTGCCTCAATCAAAGGACCGGGGAAGCCGCCATTGATGGTAATGCCGTTCTTCTGGACACCATCAGGTGCGATGGTTTGGTAAGCTACGTGAAAATCGTATGTGCGAGTAACTCCAGTGTCCGGCATCTCACCACAGGGCGAAGAAGATGGAGATGTAGAAGCACTTGCGGAAATACTTTCTGAAATGCTTATCGAGGGGATTCCTGAGATGCCTACCGAGGGGGTTCCCGATATGCTCACTGAGGGGATTCCCGATATGCTTACCGAAGGGATTTCTGACGGGCTTCCCGAAGGACTTCCATAAATTGAAGATGATGACCCGTATGGTGGCAACCCATCGACTGGGAGATGGGGGCAGTGGAGATCGCCCCATTGAGAGTTACCATTGGTGCCGCTCTGTGGAATTCCAGGCACCAGGGAGTGATAACCTTTGGGAATCCAGGCAGGTGCCTCATATTTACCTGAGGCTTTGCCCCCGTAGGGGAACGGAGCGGTAGGATGAGGAGCAGGAGTGGTCTCCCCGTGGGTTGGTTTGCCTGGCCATGAGAAAGGCAACGAGGAATAATCGTAGGGATTCACATACGGCCCATTGGGATTGTACGTTGCACTGGCCAGGGTTGCCAAGGAGTCGGTGCAAGGGCAAACAGTTACCGTTTTTGTGATAACACTGGTTCTCGTCGTATTATAGGCAACTGGAAGGTACGATGAAGCGTAATGAACTACTGAAGTCAATGTGACCGCGGAGGTCACGTAAGGAGCGGCTGCCACCATATTGGCGAGCAATAAACGAGCGTGATTCAATCAAGCAAGAAAATCAAAAGAACTAGTGAACAGAAAAACGAGTGACTGCTGGACGCGAGAATGATTGAGAATGATTGAGAGAGTAAGAAGTAGGGATGAGCGCGTTTATCACTGTGCCAGATGCGCCGCTGTGAATGGTCCCTGAAAATCATTTCGTATTTTGTTCCCAACATCGGCCCCCAAAAGAACTATGGGGTAGTATGCGGGGGCAGATGGCAGCACTTGCGTGGAAGGCGTTCAGTGGGCTTGAACTAGCATCTCGACAACTCAAAGGAGCAAAGGAGCACGCTGAGCTGAGGCACGGAAAAGAAAGGCTGAAACGGGCCGACACAATAAGCGCTTAGCACTGGAATAACACGAATGAGAGACGCGAAAAAAGGGGAGCAAGACCCAGGGGAAATTTGCTGTTTTCAGCCACACACGCTAATAAACGCCATCATATCCACAAAGGACGATCACCTAAAAAATTGATTTTTCCGAAATGTTTCAAGACTGCACGTTCTAATATGATAATACGTAAAACTAGCGGCAGTCGGACTGTCTCTGGCAGCCATTAGGCCACCAGGAGGAGACTCAATAGATGGCTGGGTACCATTCTCTTGTCCAGACTGGGCTCCTGACCGGGTGATGCACAATTGGAGAAATATGGAGGAAATATGCTCACTTTGAGAAAATGACTCGGGGATTCCTGCCGTTCTTGAAGCTGTTAGCGCTACATCATCATGAGGATTTCGTGTTCGTATACAAGGGGCCCATGCTAGTATGGTAAACAAAATAACTTAGTCCCTATACACTCTTTAGGGCTCGCTTATTCTGACACACATACTAGTAGGAGGGGGTCTGACCCGTTTGTGGTCCCCCCTTGTAGCTATGGCCCCACAACGAGTCGCCGGCGGCGGTGAGATAAGTCACCCTGCGCCGTTGAGATGCTTCTTTTGGATAAGGCGACACACTATGGCTCGCTAAATGATCACCGGCGTTTTAGTCACTTCCGGCCAAGCGTGCTAGGAACGCGGCACTTCCCAGGTGACCCCTTCCAGTTGCTGGGGGATTCTTAATTTCACCAGGTTTTGGTGGCAGAGCGGGAGAGATGCTCAGGGTTTTTCTGGGCATCTAGCCCAGCCAAATGACTGGATCGTGTGATGATATCTACAGCTTGTACGAGCTTCGGTTTCTCCCCCCCGTGTGCGCGCAACATACACACCTAATTTCGCTAACAACTAGTCAAGTGCACTATCCAGCCTAGACACTGTGCACTTGAAAAAAAGGCTGTGCACTCACAGGCAATGTATGTGCACTTACAAGAAAGGTAAAGTCTCTAATTTTTAAGCTTAATTG
>Ga0307515_10008964_pt1 | contig 19436 bp, 3 predicted proteins | sample 17_EM_MG_FD_194513 | JGI IMG/M metagenome (GOLD analysis project Ga0307515, IMG submission 194513) | Populus trichocarpa ectomycorrhiza microbial communities from riparian zone in the Pacific Northwest, United States - 17_EM | ecosystem: Host-associated > Plants > Roots > Unclassified | place...
CCTCCCCTACTAATTTAAGTTAATAACGATAATAAATAAGAAATTAAAGAAATACTGGCCTATAAACTTATAAAGGGAATGTTAAAGTATTATATTAGTTGGAAAGGATATAACCTAAACCCCACTTAGTACCCTATATAGAACTTTATAGGTAGCCCCTATAAGCTTTAAGAGTTCTATAGCTATTACCCTAATAAACCTAAACCGCTAAAGTACCTAAACAAGTGGATAGAATACTGGTATAATAAAGATAATAAGCTACCAGAAGAATATAAGGACAAAAACGCCCTAGAAAATTCTTAGTTATATAAGGTCTTAAGATATCTAAGAACTTTAACCGGCGGTTAAAGTTGTCTAATTAGTTAGATTCTCTTGCTAAGACTTTTAGCAACAAAGCCTAAGGGCAGGCTTTTTTGGAGGGGGGGGGTAATATTACGGCACTAGCAGAACTACGTACTGGCAAGTTGCCACAGATTGCCGTATATTGCGGTCACGTGACGCAAAGATCTTATAAAACATCAAACGGCGCTGCTCTTCTTCTCCTTTCCTTTCCCTAGCTTTAGATTCTTGTTTATAGACAATCCAATTATATAGGCTTACGCGTCCCTTTTGCCGTGCCCATGCCTCGATTGACTAAGTCGCTAATAGTTAGAAGATTTAGAGAAGGTAATAGGGTATTCTAGCTAGCTATAATAGTTTTATTATTCCTTATCTGACGTCGGCATTAAAGAAAAAATAACATTTTTAATATTTTATATTTAGTAAATTAACTAATTACTTTTAGCTTAGATGTAAAATATACTTTTAGTAATTAGATAAACTAGCAAGGTAGATATAATCTAGTAATTGCTTCTACTAAAAGGTTATCCCTTAAGAAGGTAACCCCCTTACTAAAATCACCCCCTACAAACCTACTTTATTAAGCGCCGTAAATCTCACTATAAAAAGGTTAAAGCTAGTTCTTCATTATAAATACCTATTAGCTCTATTATTTAAAGATATTTTTATTTTAGGATAACAATATACTTCTTCGGCCTAATATATCTATTAGTATTAATAAAGTAAACGGTTTTATTAATGGCGACTATAATACGCGTATTGCGATATATCAGCAATATATAAGCTAGTTAATAAATTCGCATATCTGCTAAGCTTTCCTCTAAGAAATACCATATAACAATCGCAAGAAATTATTTAAGAGCATTAACAAATAAGCACTTTTGAGATCACTTCCCTATATAGACTACTACTAAGCTAGGGACGTTCTTATAAAATACCATAGGGAAATTAACTCTATAATTAAAATTCTTAATTATATTAATAACTAACAGCGAGCACTATTAATATTCGCGCTTATAAAAACAGCTTATATAAGAATATTTAATAATATAGATAAGGAAAGCAAGGACAACGCTATTCGCAGTCTTAATAGCAAAGCTGTCTATAACGGGAGAAAGCAAATAGGTACTGTGGCACTTAGTAGTTATAGTACCTATCCGTTAAACCAGATAAAATTTAAAGATCCGTATACTTTATATAAGAAGAAATATAGCTTTAGAGACAAAATATAAAAAGTAAATTGTTGGGACTATACCTATTATAGAGACTATTTGCTTAATTACTATAGAATAAACTACATTCAATACCAAGTCCCACTATATATTATTTACCTTTAAAATCAGCATTACTTATAGGAAATTAGACTAACCAGAATAAAGGTTAATAGACTTATAGTCTACCTACAGGACCAAATGGTATACGTAATAGCAAAATTTATAAAAGGAGACCCTTACTAGTATAAAGCGGAAGTCCTTTATAACTATCGTGGCGCTATATACAATATAGCGGTATTTAATTTCCTTTATATACTAACTTTTAAATAAAGGCCTTGCCTATAAATAAGATATATAGAAGGCGGAGGTAGAGGCAATAATAGTGGGTAACTAGTGTAATAGATTTTTATTACTTTAAAGGGATATCTATATACTCACTATAGATTTATATAGTAGCGCTCAAACGGTTCTTTCTGTAAAATTAAAAGAGTGTAATACTTTCTGTTGGTCACATAGGGTGACTCGCTAATAACGACTACTCGAGTAGGTTACAGTGATGTTAGTTAATATACTTATTAATTGGAATGAGGAAGGGCGAGGAGCTTAAGGCTCCTCGCCACGCTAGTGCCGCGGCTACACGTGACCACACGTGATATATTCCCAACACTGGCAACTCTTCTTTTATAGTTGCCATTTACATATAAAATACCGCTTAACTAGCGTAATAAATATCAATCCTCCTTACTTACTATTGCCATTATAATATAAGTCTCGCTGTCCAAAAATTTGCCTCTTATAGCGGCTTGTATAAATGCCTCCAAACCAAAGCTTATAAATTACTATTTAGTGAAAATACTAAACTAAGGAGAAGAAGAGAAAGGAGAAAGAATCGTTTAGAAGTAGGAGTAGGTGGATATCTTACAAAGGCCGCCAAGGCGCTAGTATTAAGTGAGCTAATAGCAATTTTCTATCCCGGGGATAGAAAATCCTAATTAGCTAGTTGGAATTAGGGTCCGCAGAATATCGCAGGTAAAAGCAGTAGAAGTCGGTTAGCTATAGGTAGGGCAGCAAGGGCCTATTATAATAGCAGTACGGTACCAGTAACAGGTTGTTTAGGTAGCAGTATAATGCTAGCAATGGGGTCGTATTTATAGGCGTATAAGCACAATTATTCGGTTAGTAGATCGCAGGTATATCGGCGCGATTAGTATCATAATAGTAGGCATAGCAGCGCTATCGGTTTGTTAATAGTATCTGGCAGTATAGTGCTAGCGTAGGGTTAGTTCTATAGGCAGATCGGCACGGAGTCTTGTTGGTTTAGGTTTATATATATATCGGCACAAGGCTTATTAGGTTGTAGGGTATATCGGTTACAACAGTTATTAGATTTATAGCTGCCGCAGATACTAGTAATTCTTCTTTTTATAGGTTGCTTCCGTAACTGCCGTTCTAACCACCTCCCCCTTATATTATTCTCTTTACCTATCCTTTATGGTACCCTCTATAAGAAGTTCCTATCTAAATCGCGCTGGTAGCTACCTCTGTAGCTACCTTAGGGACCGCAGAAGTCTTAAAATCCTCCTCTATACTAAATCTTCTAGGGCTTATTAAATGTTTATAAAGGAATGGGTGACTGTTACTACTAATTAAAGATACTGTTTATAGATCTGGGTTATTGCAGAGGCTTTTGTGGAAGCTTTTACGGAAGCTTTTACGGAGGTTACTGCGGATATTGCTGCGGATATTGCTGTAGAGATTACTACGGAGGTTCTTATGGAGGTTACTGGCGGGTTGGGATATCGTTTATAGATCTGGCTTATTATGTTAATTGTCTAGGCGCGGTAGGGGTCAGAGGAGACGTCTTAGCGCTTAAGTTAAACGGAGCTTGTATAGATGGAGCTTATATAGACGGAGCTTATATAGACGGAGCTTATATAGGCGAAGCTTATATAGGCGGGGCTTGTGTGGACGGAGCTTGTATGGACGGAGCTTGCGCTAGTGTAGCTTATAGCTGTCCGTTATTAGAATTCCCTTAAGAGTTAAACTTCTTTATAGCGCGTATTTGGTGCTTAATCTTAATCTCTTATAGAGTTCATTTATGCTCTTCTTCTACGTTAAGGACTTACTCCTAAATATTATCTCTAATAGTGCCCCCATTTATAGGTATAAACACTCTATTCTCCCGCAGGAAGTTACGGAAGTCTTATATAATATCCTTCTTCGCGGGAGCTTATGTTTCCTTTATTTATCTAATAAAGTCCTCCTTTATATAGTACTATAGCATAGTGTCGTTATATTCGCTATCTTTATAGTATGCTATACGGTGTAATAAAAATCCATTTAGGTCCTGTTGCTTAGCGTTTATAAAATTAATGTCTCTATTCTACGTCTCTAGGTTAATATCTTTCTCGTACTTCTTTAGGTAGGTTAACGCCATAATAAACGGACGTGCGTAGGTGTATTTGGCGGCCAGTAGGGGGTAGATTAAGATAGTTGTTTAACGCGTTTCGGACGTTAACTTAGGACCTTAGGTTTAGTAATACTTCTAACCTAAAGTACTTAACCAAATCTTCATAAACGCAGTTATTCTGCATAATGGACGCAACTTAGTATCTCCTAGTACTTAGTAACACTTCTATTACTAGTTTTCCGTAAGTTTAAGGTAGCATAGTATTACCGGGATCTATTCCATATAAGCGCATATAGCACCCCTATATAAGACTGTCTCTTCTATTTAAAAACCTAGCTGCTCTATAGTTGACTGTGTATTTAACTACTAATCAGTGTTAGTTATATAGGGTAACTCACTAATAACGACTACTCGAGTAGGTTACAGTGATGTTAGTTAATATGCTTATTAATTGGAATAAGGAAGGGCGAGGAGCTTAAGGCTCCTCGCTACGCTAGTGCCGCGGCTATACGTAACCACACGTGATATATTCCCGACACTTTCCATATAGCCTTAATATTAATACACTATATTTTGCTAGTAATATTAGCTATAAACTAGCGCCTAAGAACTAATATATACGTAATTAAACGTTATAAAGTATAGGAAATAGCTTCTTACTAGCAAAAATATTATCTTTAGCCGTAGCTATACGCTAATAAAGCACGTATTGCTATTATAAAACTTAAAAAAAATATACTCTTCGGACGTTCTATCTCCTACATTAGGGGCATATTTATTTAAAAATATTGTAGTATTAGCTTAAGCTGTTCTCTTGCTCTAGTAATATAAGTACCGTAAGGGTATTTATGGGGTATAGTTGTCCCAGTTATTTATACAACCGGCTAATACGTAGTAATACTATCAGCTAATAGGCTGGCTGTTTAATAGGGCTGTTAAGCCTATTACCCGCAAGTCTAATTATTATAATGTAATAATAACTTCCTTACGTTAACTAGAGAATAGATAACTTTATTAATTAATTACACCACTATAATAGTTCGTAACTACATTTCTAATAATATAGATCTTATATAGCTTATTCAATATCCTATTTCTAAAAGGGTCGCGAAAAAGCTACCGCCAGCCCCCGGACCATAAGGCCTTAGTTATCTAGCAGAACGATTAACCGCCTAAATATACAGCTTCCTAATTAGTATGCACGGAGCACGGCTCTAAGGACGCGTTTATTAATGTAAGGGATATATCCGTTATTAGCCGTATAATGCAGTAGTGTATTATGACCTCGATTAAACAGGTTTATATCCCAAAAGTCCCTCCTTAGATCCCTAATCTAATTAGTAAAGATGTTATTTTAGGCATAGCTAATATTCTTAAAATGCCTTATAGAGCTTAGGGCTTATACTCCTCCTATAGTAAGGGTATTAGCTTATATACGTCGTTTAAAGAAGAATTAAATTAATTAAGTGGTGTTATTATAACTTGAAATAAATCCTTGGTCCGTAATATTTAAAGGCTATTTTTACGTATAGCGTAAATATATGTTTGGCAGAGTTTAAAAAGCCCTTTAAAACAGTTTCGTCAACATCTAGTTTTATTAACCATTAAGGTCACTATTAGGTACCACCTTATAATTCACTACCCTGTTTCTTATTATCTTACCTACCCTTTAACTTAGTCATCGACACGGTTATTAACTTAGTCACTAACTTAGTCTATTACCTCTTTCTTACGTATATAGAGGGCTTTAGAGCTAGCTTTAATGGATAGAGTTCTTATAAGTAACTTGTCCGTCTAATACTACCCTTTATATAAATAGGCGAAGATATACTATAGGATTTCTATAGCCTAAGCTTAGTTTAAGCTAATAGATATATAGTGTCTAAGAGCGACTACCTAATATTTAAGCCTTCCCTAACACGCCACTGTGGATTTTCCTAGGTTTCCTACCAATATACTTAGCCTACCTCCTTTACCCCTAAACCCCTTAAGCTATTACCCACCTAAAGGCGCCTAACGTTTACCCCCTTATAAGACGCGACATAGTCTTATATATTCCGACTTATATATATATACTATTTTACCTAGAAGCACACTTAGTATATCTTTTTAATTAGTCCCGCTACTACGGAGCTATAAGAGAAGTCCCTTTTCATTATCTCACTACGGCTGTTTCTTGACTTTAATATTAACAAGTTTTATATTAAGATTTTTTTTAAGATGCTTAATCCGATGGTAATATACACTTTTAGTCCTACCTTTTATCCCTTTTGCGATATTATGGGAGGAATTCCCTAGAAGATATTTAGATATAAGTTTTTAGTCTTCCTCCTCTATCTAATTACTATTGCGCTTATTAACAGAGTATATTAGGCATTAAATAAGGGAAGGAGGAAGACTAGGTCTTTTGGGGCTTTATATACTATAGCGGTAGTAAGTAAGACACTTTGGAGTTAACGGGGCATAATCCGTATATATTGTATCTAAATATACATTTAAATAGCGTGTGAGATTTCATTTCTCCACTAATTACTTTAAATCCAATATATGTCGCTCTTCGATTCACCAGAACTGTTACGGACGCTTTAAGTACAATGTTACGACTACTTAGAGAGGAGTCAGAAGAAGCTAGTTGGTTAATATAGGCACGGTCTAGAATGGAGCCAATAGAGCTATATGACGAGGAATAGTAACCAAGGTTACGTGACATAATCTATGTAATCTGTATAATCTATATAATCTATAATAGAGCAGATAGAGCACACGTATATTATATACAAGAAGGATTTTATAGGAGTATAGTTATGTATTTAAGGACCCTTAGTCCCTACCTAGATAGTTTCTTCCTTATAGTAATTCTTAGAATATAATTAGAGTTAATCTATTAGGCAACTACTCTACCAGTTATTATTACGTTGTTAACTTTAATTTGCATTACCTATATACCTAGCTTAATAATAAGCCTACTATAGTTTCTGCTATAAGGTTCTGTTATATAATTACTACCTAGTTACGGTATTAAATATAGAAAGTTGAATAACATGCCACTAAAAGCAGCCACCATAACGCTATTAACGGCGGCAACTACTTTAAGGTCAGGTAACACTAGTATGGTAAATACTAACTTATAGCAACCTATGACGGTCGGACAACTACAAGAGATAGTTAACTAGTTAATAACTAATAATACAGCGTTAGAGGAAAGGGTTAATAGGATTAGAGTAGTAAAGATTAAGTTACTATTAATTGAAAGGTACTTAGGAGAAAGATTAAAGCTTAAGGGGTTTCTTACCCAAATGCACTTTAAAGTCACATAAGAAGGGGCAAAGCTACTAATACCTATAGATTAAATAGCCTATGTAGGACTATTCCTGTTAGAAAGAGCACTTAAGTAATTCGAGCCTTATCTTACGGAAATACAAGTAAATAGAATAATGACCACTAATTAGAAGGTGCGATTTATGTTCTTAAGTTAGGAGGGGTTTATAGAGCGACTTATACAAATATTTAGAGACCTAGAGGCAGTAACTACGGCGGAAAGAAAACTCTAAGATATTATGCAACGAACCTTAGCAATAGAGTATATAATACAATTCCAGATATTAGCTATATAAGTTATATAGAATAATAGGGCGCTTATAGCACAGTATAAATAAGGACTTAAGGCTAAAGTCTAGGACGCGATTATTCTAATAGAAGATGCGGACACCCTATAGGAGTTAATAGATTAAGTAATTAAGATTAATAATTGGATCTACTAAAGGGAATAGGCTAAGAGAAGCTAGGATAGAGTTCTATAGTTATATAAGGCGTAGAGTACATAATAACTAAAGCTAAGTTAAAAACTATAGTATAGTGCAGAATTAATAGACCTAAGCGGTACTAAAGAAGCCTATAAAAGATAGAGTAAAAAACTATAGAAACCTAGAGGTTAAGGATCTAGTAATTATAGGACTAAGGAGTAAAGGCTAAACTAGGGATCTTAGTAGTAGAAGACGTTTAGGCAAACTCTATAGTAAAGTTAGTGGTTTAAAGATGGAGCTTATATAAATTATAGGAAATAAGGTTACTTTATAAGGGATTATAAAGATAGTTAGAGTTACTATATAATAAAGGGAACTAGACTAATAGTAGAAGATATATATATATAGAGGGATAATAGTGTACTGTATGTAACGGAACCTTATAGTAAGTACTACGATGGGCTTATTATTAGGCTAGGTGTGTAGGTATTGCAAGTAAGTTAACAACGTAATAATAACTGGTGGAGTAGTTGCCTAATAGATTAACTCTAATTATATTCTGAGAATTACTATAAGGAAAGAACTATCTAGAGTAGGGACTGTGGTCCTTTAAATACATAACTATACTCCTAGGAAACCCTCCTTATATGTAAGGTACGTATACTCTATCTGCTCTATTATAAATTATATAGATTACACAGATTATACAGATTATATTATATAACTCGGTTACTATTTCTCGTTATATAGTTCTACCGGATCCATTTTAGACTATGCCTATATTAACTAACTAGCTTCTTTTAACTCTTTTCTAAGTAGTTATAATATTGTACTTAAAGCGTCCGTAACACTATCTCCTTTCTTTTTATCTTCGTCCTTAAAGATTCTAAGCATCTCTAAGTCGTTTACTAGAGGTATAATATCCGTCTAATTAATTTAGTTAATATTGTTACTTATTATGCCTAAAGTAACTTCTCTTTCTTCTATAGCTTATCGCGCTCGTACTATTACTATAGTGCTATTGCTGGGTAAAATAATGCTATCTCCGTATTCTCGTTATGTGAAAAAGAGGTTAGTTTATATTACGCTGGCGAGTCCTTTATCTTAGCAACCTTCCTTTTACTTAAAGTGTACTAAAGCGAATATTTATTTATCCTATAACGTTCGCTTTATTTCTAACGCTAAGTATACGCGTCCTATAACTCTTAATAGTCTTTAAGTTCCCTAAGTAATTTATTATAGGGTCTTATATTTAATCTGCTGCTATAAAGCTTAATAGTAAGCTTTTAAGTGCTTTTAATAAATTGCGTTAATTACGAGAGGCGGAATAAGAGGCTGCGGCTGCTTAACAGCGTGCCCTTAAAACTCGTCTTTTGGCCTCTGCTCGTCTTCTACATCTTAAACGGGTTTATAAGAAGGTGCGTTTTAAGGAGTGGAAACTTGTAAAATAAGGTCTGTAGGAACTTGGCGATAAAAGAACGGATTCTCTTTAATTAGTAAAGGAAACAACTTTAAGTAGTTTGGTAGTCGCTCTTCCTAGGTCCCCCTTAAGTGACTTATTCTTTAGCAATTTTCCCTTATTAACGTTGCCTGACCTATTCTCTTCCGATACTCCTATACCTTTCTTATAGCGTTCCTTAAATTCTCTAGTGGTTCCTAGGTAGTCTTATTATAGCCTATCTACTTAACCTTATACTATGTTTTATTGTTAACGTCCTCGTAACTAACGATCTTTAAAACTTACTATTTGTCTTCTTTTTGTCCTTTATACGTATCTGCTTTATAAATAGGTGGCTTAACTTTCCCGTATATTAGCTTTAGCATTACGATATACTATATAGGGTAGATTTTTATTTTGGCTAGTAAGTTTAACTTAAACGTAACCGGTGAAATTCTCTACGTAATTTTGAAAGGTCCTAGTCTGACGTAATCTAACTTCTTACTTAGTTATCGACTCTTAAAATTTTTATATAGTAGCCATACTTTATCTCCCTCCTTAAGATCTGGTCCCTTAGATCTTTTAGCATTATAGTATTTTTTCATTCTCTACTATACTACCTTAGCTGTTTCCGTGAGGTCCTTATAAAGATTTATTAATATCTCTATCTTTTACTTAGCTATGCTACTTATCTTCTTTACTTAACGTAGCAATAATAATATTCTTAGCTCGTATCCATAATTCGCCTTAAATAGTGACGTACTTATTCCTTTTTACGGTGTTATATTATATGTAAACTGTACAACTAGTAATAATAATACTTAATTATTCTATATATAATTAATATAGTGCCTTAGATACTGCTCTAATGTCTAATTTAATTTTTCCGTTTAACCGTCTGTCTGTGGATAATATATAGTAGAAGTTACTGCTTAAACTCCTTACTCCGCTAAAAATACCTTCTAGAATATTGCTACGAATCTTAGATCTCTATCCGATATAATCTTGCTTAGTACTCTATATCTTATAAATACTTCTTTAATATAAATTCTAGCGATATCTTCTGCTAATATCTCTTCTGTATACGCTATAAAGTATCCCTACTTTGTAAGCTTGTTTACTATTACTAAGATCGCGTTATAATCTTATCTGGTAATAGGATCTCTTAATTTTAGTAACTTTACAATAAAGTCCTATAATATAACCTCCTATAGTCTCTCTGGTATTTTAATAGGTTATAGCCCTTCATATAGCTTATGCCTTATTAGTTAATTTTTTTAGTAATTTAGATATTTTCTAGTGACCTTTCTAGCTATCCTTTAGATTCCGTTAATAATATACTCCTCTTAGAGTTTTAATACTAAGCCCGTAGCCCTATTATGTCCTTAAGTTAATCCCTTATAGAAATCTTCTATAAAGTGCTCTGCTATACTTCTTAGGATATACTTTATTTTTTAGTTTTTGTATATATCCGTTTATAGATCTTCTAGCTATACTTCTAGAATTCTTTATACCTAAAAGCTTTCTAGTAACTCGTAAACCTTCTCTAGTTCTTCTTAAGTTACTATAATTTTTGGATAATTATACCTAATTAATCCATTTATATCCTTTCGCAGTAAAGCCCCTAATAGCTTTTTATTATTTTATAGTTTAGCTTTTTAACTTAAAGCATCTGCCCTTATATTGTCTGTACCCTTAGTATACTAAATCTTAAAATAGTATTTTGTAAGTATCTTTGCCTATCTAACCTATCTTTAGTTAAGTTCCTTTATTATTAGAAATCCTATTAGGTTCTTATAATCTATCTTAACTATAAATAGTTTTTCTATACCTTATAAGAATGCTCTCTATTTCTTTAGTGTTGTAACTATACCTAATAACTCTTTGTTATAAATGTTATAGTTTAACTCTAGTAGTGTTATCTTTTAACTATAGTATACTACTAGGTGCCATATATCTGGATGCTTTTATATAAAGTATACCCCTAGTGTAAAGTTTAATATATCTATTTTTACAACCGTCTCTAAACCTAGTTAATAGATCTTAAGAACTAGCTCCTAGGTAAACAACTCTTTAACTTTCTTAAATAGTTCTTATTATTCCTTTTCCTATACCTATAGTTCTTCTTTCTTTATTAACCGCGTAAATGGCTTAATATTTTTTAACCATTACGCTATAAACCTTCTGCAGTAATTGCAAAACCCTAGGAACGATTTTAACTATATAACGTTTTCTAGTTCCTACTAATTTACTATAGCCTTAATCTTCTTTAGATCTATACTAAGTTGGCCTAGTTTAATAATAAATCTAATAAAATCGGTCTTCCTAGTGAAGAACTTATATTTCTTAATTACTACTAGCATCTGTTTTTCTTATAGTCTCTTTAAAACCCATTTAACGTATTCTCTATATTCTTCCTCGGTTATTAAGTAGATAATAATATTGTTAAAATATACTATAATAAATTCATCTAAGTGTTCTCCTAATATATTATTAATTTGCTTCTAGAATGTTACTAGTGCGTTTATAAGCCCGAATTATATAACTAATAGTTTATATAGTCCTTCCTTTGACCTAAAGGCTGCCTTTTATTCGGCGCCTTCTTTAATTCTAATCTAATAGTACGCCTATCTTAGATCTATCTTTATAAAAATTTACGCATTGCCTATCCTATCTTAGATTTTGCTAATTAAGGGTAAAGAATACCTATCCTTTCTAGTAATGCTGTTTAACTGTCTATAGTTAATACACAGCCTTAGCTTGCCATTTTTCTTTAGTATAAATAGTACTGGATAACCCGCTGATAATTGCGATAGTCTAATATATCCCTTTTATAAGTTTTCCTGGATAAACTCTTTTAGTACTCTACCTTTTTCTTTAGTAAGCTTGTAGATTGGAAAGAACCTTAGACTTATTTTTGGTTCCAATTTTATTTTATAGTCCTATACTATATACTCTAATAGCTTTTTACTTTCTAGTAACTATAGTTTCTTGCCGTACTTATAGTATCTCTTTAGTATATGGCTTAACCCTTTTTCTGTTTCCTTATAGGTCGCTCCTACTTAGTACTATACTAACTTGGCTTATTGTCGCATCTTACGGCGTTAAGTATCTCTAATATTAACCTGACCTATAACCTAACCGATCTTTGGATTATATTCCTGTAACTAAGGCATTCCTAATACTACCTTATCATTTCTTAATGGTAATATATTGAAAGACATCTTAATCTATCTCCCTTTAATGGTTATCTAAATAGGTCCTATTTTAAGATTAATGATACCTCCTTTATAGGCTATTGGATCTCCTAAAATTGTCACTAATAGGTAAGGATATTCCTTTTTCCTGTGTAGTAACCCTATTCTTTTAACTGCTGCTAGCAAGATATGGCTCCTTATTGCCCCACTATCTATTAATGCCTTAAACTGTTAATCTTACTACTTAACTCGTAAATTTAGGTGTTGTTCTTAAATTCCTTTAAGGGTTTAAGGCTCTACTACTAGTTCCCTCTAGTCCTATAGGCCTCTACTTTTTCTAACTATTAGCTGCTTAATTCTATTTATACTTAGTCTAACTTAGGCTAATACTTAGTTTGCTTTTTTTCTTCGATGTGCTATAGATAGGTGTTCTCTGGATATTCCTACCATTATCGTCTATCTAGGCATTCTTTCGTAAGAAATCTTCCTAGTTAAAGCGTTAAGTCCCCTTATCCTTAAGCTTCCGTAGAATGCTAACTATATATATACTTAGCATTCCTAAACCGTTTCTTATTTGGTGCCTAATATATTCTTATAGGGTATTTCCGGTTCTTTTCTTTTGGGTTTTTGTGCATATTATATATATTATCTATATATGCAATCCATGCTAATATATAGTGCGCTAGGTGTCTTAGGTTAACTCTTAACTTGTCTTTGTCCTTAAGTTTAAACCTCTATTGCGTTAATCTAAACGTTACTATCTTATTTACTGGTATTAATATTTGCATTATCTCTTTCCAGTCTACAGCTTATTCCTTTAAATCCTTTAACGTTATAATTAAGGCTCCTTTAACGTAGCTTATCTGTCTTTTGGACATTGCTTAATCTAGTATAACCTTTTCGTCTAACTATATGTAAAAGTCTTCCTATTTATCATTGTATTGTTGCCTAAACCACTTTTAGTACAGCTTACTGAGTGTATATGATCTATCCGTAAGGAAGTATCTTTTTATTGCTGCTTTATAATAGCCTTTTATGTGTCGTTCTTAGAATCTAGTTAGAATCCCTAGATTCTCTTCTTCTTTTAGTTCCGTAAGCCACTTGGCTCTAGGTATACCTACCTTTAGCCTATTAGTAACCTTCTATATAGGTATCTTTTTCCTAAAGCAATCTGGCATTCTTAGCTCTGTAAATTACTTCTACTATACAAAGATTCGTTATCTAAATTCTTCCATGCTTTCTTATGGTCGTCGTTTTTCTAATAAATCCTCAACGTCCTTATACTTTTTAACCTTAGTATTAATTTTTTAATCTTTAGGCTAAACACCGTGTTTAACTGGTAAGTCCTCTGGGTTTATATGTCTGTCTCCTAGTCTAATTACTGTTTGTATCGCAGATTCTTTAATCTATAAAAAAGCTCCTTGCTTTTTACCTATAGGTGTTCTAATTTATACTCCGAATTCTTAGTCCCTTAAATTCTTTAATCCTAAGCTCGCTTCTATCTTAAGCTTAGCTCCCGCCTTAGTTTAACTAGGCGTTTATAGTGTTATCATCTCGTCTTAAAAGTCTTAAATCTTATCTATCTTGTCTTAAGAATCTGATGCCTGTGGGAAACTCTGTCCTAAGCTCATTTGTATGTTTTTGAACTGAGCTGCTACTCTACTCTATTAGTTTTCGTCCGTTGTGGGTCCTTAAGCTATTCTTATCCTATCTTTAGAATCTTAAATCTCTTTTATCTCGTCTTAAGAATCTTAAGCCTTTAGCCTTTTGCCTTTATTAAGTAGTAAGCTAGCACTAGCAGTCGTCTACTTACTTAATCTCTTTTGGATACTGCTCCTACCGTCTTATAAAGCGATAGATGCCGTATCTAACGGTGTTATAATACCCGTTACTAAATCTTGCCCTATAGCGGTCTTAGTCTCTACTTCTGTTACGTTATTAAGGCTTAAATACCCCTAGTTGGTTCCTTTACTATCCTTATTACTATTAATTAATAAATACTCTAATTCCATTATTATTGTTGCTAATCATTATCCGTATATTACTGTAATATCCTAATCCAGCTTATAGAGTTAATCTTATTCTTTATCTAACTCTTTAGTTCCTTTACACTCTATAAATTTTAGCTCCTATAGCCAATAGCTTACGCCGTACTTAGCGTCTTTATAAATTTAGCATACGTTGTTATAACAAAACGCGAAACTTTTAATTAAACATTCCTTTGTTCCTCGTAGTATACTATTATCCCTCTATATATATGTGTCTACTGCTAGTTAGGTTCCCTTTATTATATAGTAACTCTAACTATCTTTATAATCCCTCATAAAATGACCTTATTTCCCGTAATTTATATAAGCTCTATTTTTAAACTATTGACTTTGCTATAGAGTCCGCCTAAACGTCTTCTACTACTAAAATCCCTGGTTTAGCCTTTACTCCTTAGTCCTGTAATTACTAGATCCTTAACCTTTAGGTTTCCATAGTTTCTTACTCCATCTCTTATAGGCTTCTTTAGTACCACTTAGGTCCATTAGCTCTGCGCCATACTATAGTTTCTAACTTGGCTTTAGTCGTTATATACTTTGCGCCTTATACAACTGTAGAACTCTATCCTAACCTCTCTTAGTCTGTTCCCTTTGGAAGATCCTATTATTAATCTTTATCGCTTAATCCATTAATTCCCTTAGGGTATTTATATCTTCTATTAGAATAATTACGTCCTAGACTTTAGCCTTAAGTCCCTGTTTATACTATACTATAAGCGCCCTATTATTCCACTTAACTTATATAGCTAGCGTTTAGAACTATATTGTGTACTTAATTGCTAAAGTTTATTGCGTAATGTCTTAAAGTTTTCTTTCCGCCATAGTTACTGCCTCTAGGTCTCTAAATATTTATATAAGTCGCTCTATAAATCCTTCCTAATTTAAGAATATAAACCGCACCTTTTAGTTAGTGGTCGTCATTCTATTTGCTTATATTTCTATAAGATAAGGCTTAAACTATTTAAGTGCTCTTCCTAATAAGAACAATCCCGCATAAGCTATTCGATCTATAAGTATTGCTAGCTTTACTCCTTCCTGCGCTACCTTAAAGTGCATTTGCGTAAGAAATCCTTTAAGATTTAATCTTTCTCCTAAGAATCTTTTAATTAATAGTAACTTAACCTTTACTGCGCCTATCCCGTTAATCCTTTATTTAAGTATTGCATTATTTTCTATTAACTAGTTAACTATCTCTTGTAGTTATCTAACTATTATAGGTTGTTGTAAGTTAGTATCTACTATACTAGTGTCGCCTCTAGACCTTAAAGTAGTTGCTGCCGTTAATGGCGTTATGGTGGCTGCTTTTAGTGGCATATTGTTTAACTTATTAAAACTGTAACTAGGTAGTGATTGTGTAATGGAACCTTGTAGCAAGTACTACGATGGGCTTGTTATTAGGCTAGGTGTATAGGTATTATAAGTAAGTTAACAACGTAATAATAACTGGTGGAGTGGTTGCCTAATAGATTAACTCTAATTGTATTCTGAGAATTACTATAAGGAAAGAACTATCTAGAGTAGGGACTGTGGTCCTTTAAATACACAACCGTACTCCTAGGAAACCCTCCTTGTACGTAAGGTACGTGTGCTCTATCTACTCTGTCGCGGATTATATAGATTACACAGATCATACAGATTACATCACATGACTCGGTTACTATTTCTCGTCACGTGGTTCTACCGGATCCATTCTGGACCGTGCCTGTATTAACCAACTAGCTTCTTCCGACTCTTCTTCAAGTAGTCGTAATATCGTCCTTAAAGCGTCCGTAACACTGTAAAGAACTAAAGAATGTTTAATTAGAAGTTTCGCGTTTTATTATAATAACGCATACCGAATTTATAAAGACGCTAAGTATGGCGTAAGCTATTAGCTATAAAAGCTAAAATCCTTAGAATATAGAGGAATAGGTAAACTAGTTTGTAGATTGGATATTAAGGACAATAAATTTAATATAGGCGAAATATTTTATAATAATAAGGTAATGAAGGCGTGTTACTGGGAATATATAGACCTTAGAGATGTTATATAAGAGGCAGAGGATAATTCCACTATAGAGTAGGGAACATTAGTAGGGATTAAGACCCTATTAGACATAATATCTATCGCTTTATAAAACGCAAGAGAAGTAGGGCAGAGAACTACTTTGGCACTTAATAAAGGTAAAAGGCTAAAGGCTTAAGACTCTTAAGATAAGATAAGAGATGACTAAGATTCTTAAGATAAGATAAGGCAAGCTTAAGGACCTATAATAGATAGAAACCGATGGAGCAGAGTAGTAGCTTAGTTTAAAGATATACGAATAAGCTTGGGATAGAGTTTCCTATAGGTATAAGACTCTTAAGATAAAATAAGTGAGATTTAAGACTCTTAAGACGAGATAAGAACACTTAAGCCTAGTTAGGTTAAGGTAGAAGCAAAACTTAAGATAAAAGCCAGCTTAGGATTAAAGAATCTAAGGAACTAAAAATTCGGAGTGCGAATAAGGACACCTATAAGTAAGAAGCAAGAGGCTTTCTTATAGGTTAAGCAATCCGTAGTGCAGATAGTAGTTAGACTAGGAGACAGATATATAGACCTAGAGGACTTACTAGAAGAACATAGTGTTTAACCTAAGGATTAAAAAGTTAATATTAAGATTAAGAAGTAAGAGGACTTTAGGAATCCACTTATAAGACGCAAAAAGAAAGAAACCATGGAGGAATTTAGAGTAAGAATTACCTTATAGCAAGAATAGAAACTAGATAAGAGATTTAGTATACTAGGTTGTATAAGGGATAGAGTACCCGTATAAAGAATTACTAATAGGCTTAGAGCAGGCACACTAAGAGCTAAGTAGCTTACTAAACTGGAATAAGAAGAGGATCTAGGGATTTTAACTAGGTTTAAAGAATAATATATAAAGGGCTATTATAATACAGTAATAAGAAGATACTTCTTTACGGATGAACTGTATATACTCTAGCAGCTGTACTAAAAGTGGTATAGGCAAAGGCATAATGACGAGTGGGAAGATTTCTATATATAGTTGGACGAAAAAGTTATCTAAGACCACCTAATTACGGAAAAGGCTATAAATTATATTAAAGGAGCCTTAATTATAACGTTAAAAAATCTAAAGAAGTAATTAGAGGACTAGAGAAATAAAAGGCAAATTATAGTACCTGTAAATAAAGCCGTAACGCTTAGATTAACGCGAGAAAGGTTTAAACTTAAGGATAAAAATAAGCCAAGAGTTAACCTAAGACACTAAGTATATTATACATTGGTATAGATTATATGCGTAGATAATGCGTATAATATATATAAAGTACTAAAAAATAAGAACCGGAAGTACCTAGTAAGGATATACTAGTTGTTAGATAAGGTAAAATATAAGAACGCTAAGTATATATATAGTTGGCACCTAGTAGAAGTATAAAGCTAAGGGGACTTAATACTTTAATTAGGAAGATTCCTTACGGAAGAATACCTAGACGGATAATAGTAGTGGGAATGCCTAGAAAATATATGTCTATAGTATATTAAAGATAAAAAGCAAATTAAGTATTAGCTAAAGGTAAACTAAGTATAAATAGAATTAAGTAGCTAATAGTTAAGAAAAGTAGAGACCTATAGGACTAAAGGGAACTAGTAGTAGAGCCTTAAACCCTTAAAGGAATTTAAGGACAACACCTAAATTTATAAGTTAAGTGGTAAAATTAATAGTTTAGGGTATTAATAGATAGTAGAGTAATAAGGAACTATATCTTGCTAATAGCAGTTAAAAGAATGGGATTACTATATAGGAAAAAGGAGCACTTTTACCTATTAGTAATAATTTTAGGAAATCCGATAGCCTATAGAGGAAGCATTATTAATCTTAAAATAGGACCTATTTAGTTAACTATTAAAGGGAAACAGATTAAGATGTCTTTTAATATATTACTATTAGGGAATAATAAGGCAGTATTAGGAATGCCTTAGTTATAGGAATATAATCTAAGGATTAATTGGGTTATAGGTTAGGCCAATATTAGGGATACTTAATAACACAAAATGCGATAATAGGCTAAGATAGTATAGTACTAAGTAGGGGCGACCTATAAAGAAATAGAAAAAGGATTAAGCTATATACTAAAAAGATACTATAAGTATAGTAAGAAACTATAGTTACTAGAGAGTAAAAAGCTGTTAGAGTATATAGTATAGGACTATAAAATAGAATTAGAACTAGGAATAAGTCTAAGGTTCTTTCTAATTTATAAGCTTACTAAAGAAGAAGGTAGAGTATTAAAAGAGTTTATTTAGGAAAACCTATAAAAGGGATACATTAGACCATTATAGTTATTAGTAGGTTATCTAATACTATTTATACTAAAGAAGAATAGCAAACTAAGGCTGTATATTAACTATAAACAGTTAAACAGCATTACTAAGAAGAATAGATATCCTTTACCCTTAATTAGCGAAATTTAAAATAGGATAAGTAACGCGCAAATCTTTATAAAGATAGACCTAAGATAGGCGTACTATTAGATTAAAATTAAGGAAGGCGATAAATAAAAGGCAGCCTTTAGGTTAAAGGAAGGACTATATAAACTATTAGTTATGCAATTTAGGCTTATAAACGCACTAGTAACGTTCTAGAAGCGTATTAATAATATATTAGGAGAACACTTAGATGAATTTATTATAGTATACCTTAACGATATTATTATCTACTTAATAACTAAGGAAGAGCACGGAAAATACGTTAAATAGGTTTTAAAGAGACTATAGGAAGAATAAATGCTAGTAGCAATTAAGAAATGCAAGTTCTTTACTAGGAAGACCGATTTCGTTAGATTTATTATTAAACTAGGCTAATTTAGCATAGATCTAAAAAAGATTAAGGCTATAGTTAATTGGTAAGAACTAGAGAATGTTACGTAGTTAAGATTATTTCTAGGGTTTTGCAATTACTATAGAAGGTTTATAGCGCAATAGTTAAAAGATATTAAACCATTTACGCGGTTAATAAAGAAAGAAGAACTATAGGTATAGGGGAAAGAGTAGTAAGAGTTATTT
>Ga0307515_10008965_pt1 | contig 19434 bp, 20 predicted proteins | sample 17_EM_MG_FD_194513 | JGI IMG/M metagenome (GOLD analysis project Ga0307515, IMG submission 194513) | Populus trichocarpa ectomycorrhiza microbial communities from riparian zone in the Pacific Northwest, United States - 17_EM | ecosystem: Host-associated > Plants > Roots > Unclassified | place...
CGTCGCATGGGCGTTGCGTAGTCTTCTTCCTCACCGGGTCCCCGCGGGTGCTTCTTCGCGGGCGGTTCCTCATCGTCGTCCTCATAATTTCCATTCTCGCTGGCAGCGGCACTTCCACTTGCCTCACTCGCACCATCCAGACTGCCCCCCTCCCTACGTTCCGCGCGTCTGGCAGCACGCTCTCCCCTTGCCTTGCCTCCACTCCCGTCCTGCTTGCGCTTCTCCAGAATCGTCTTCACACGCGTAGTAGGGCTAGGTGGGCGCTTACCCTCCTTGAGGATAACCTGCGTCTCGACAACACTGAACACGTACACTTGGTTGTGTTCGGTGTGCTTGTTCGTGAGCTGGCGGAGTGTTGCAGCGTCGGCGGGCAGACCGCCAGGAACGGAAGGAACGGCGGATCGGTTAGTGGGGGGCTTGCGGGATTTCTTCAGCAGAGCCGGAGAGGGGCCGGAGAGTAGCGTCCCTGCTGGAGCAGTCGAGGGGAAGGGGGCGTCAACCCCATCCAGGGCTGCATGTAATGGTTTCTTGGTTGGTAATTGGCCTCGTCGAAATGTACCTCGTGGTTTTGGCCATTGTAGTTTTGACGACGGTACAACAGCATCGTTTAAAGGATCGGGCGATGAATGACTTAAAGGGTCAGCTGTTGGTTCCTCATCTTCCTCAGGACGCGGAGAAGAAGCCAAGAGCTTCCGAGGTTGTACCTGTGCTTGTCGCCTCGCCCGAAATCTCTTACTTGGGTCCAGGATCTTCGTTACAGGCTCTGGCTCTTCCTCAGATTCCTCGATCACTGTTTCAACCAGGCCTTCTATGCTCATGGGTGGCGGTGAAGCCATCGCCTCCAACTTCTTCTTCGCGACGTCTCTGAGTCGCGCATACGGATCCAGAATCCTGGGTGCCACGTCCTCCTCTCGTTCCATGGGTATGTCTTGTGTTGGCGGGGGAGAAAGAACCGACTCGACAGAAGGTAGTTGCTGAACCTTTTGTTGAGTGGCCTTGAACCGCGAATGTAGATCGATGATTTGACTCGCATCAACCACTGTGCCAGGGGAGAAAGGCGGGGGCACCTGCCGAAGAGGCTGTTGTGCAGTTATTGCTAGCCCCATGGTCCGGGTTCGTCGAGATTTGACGGGCGAAGGTGGGGCGGCCTGACACAATCGCTCGTCAGTCAAAAAAAAAAAATTCTAGACAAATCACGTACTGTAACAGAGACGAGTGCTCCAGTAGAAGTACTTGCCTGGGGTTGTATATGTACTGATAGACTTTTCGATGCGGGTTTAGGCAACCTTGAAGTGGTCGCAGGACGAGCATAAGGCTTGATACCCCTCCTGGGGATCCTGCCCTCTAGTCCGGGCCCACCGGACCCAGTGTTCAACGCGCTTGGCTGCCTGAGCTGCGACAAGCTCGTTGCAGACGGGGCCTTTAACCCTGACCTCTTAGCGGGTGAAAATACAGGAATTTGAGAAATAGGAATACTCGAAGTTGCCGAAGTTGCCGATTTCGTTGGATTGACACTCTCTGCAGCCACTCCAGGTTCAGAGGTGGAGCTGAAAATGAACGATTTTGTCCCGCTCATGATAGGGAAGGGCAAGGACGAAGGCTTCGCAATGGAACTATTAGGAGGGGGTGCCAGCGGTCGGTCGTCCTTGGGTGGCGGGGGGCGGAACATTAACCTACTAATTGCACCAAAAATCTTGGGCGGGCTCAGACCTCTCGGAAGTGTCGATTCCTCTTCCTCATCTTCACCTAAGTGTTGTTTATGGGGTCCAGTAATGGATACATCCACGTCCTTCCTCTGCGTCGCTACCTCACTGCTTTCAGGTAGTGCCTCGAACCTTACCGACTTCCTGGGTGATACGCCGCCCTCCACTCGTGGTTTCGAGGTGGAGAGGATACTCGGCCCTGACGGGCGTGCGGGGGAGGGGCCGCTCTGAAGAGGGGGAAGAATATTGTGCAGAATATTAGTAGTGTCGGGGGAGAGCGAGCGTAGACGGCCACTAATTGCTGTATCGCTTGTGACAGGTGTTTCGATGGCTAGAGATGCTCGTCGGTTGGGAGTGCCTCCAATTGCATGCGAGAGGATGGGAACAGAGGATATTGGGCGAGCGGCGAGCGGCGATGGGCATTCATCTAGATTTGAGGACAGTGTAAGTTCCTGTGCATGGGTGAGATAGTTCTCCTTCTCTGGTGAGAGACTTCCTCGTGGTCGCGGAGACACAGGAGAAAGTGCTGTAGAGGGTTTTGGACTGGAAGGAAATGCAAAGGGGAGAGGTGACAGAGACCATCGTCCAGGATTCGGGGCGGGAGGAGGGAGGGGTTCCATGTTTAGTGGTTCGGGGGTAGCGGTTTCTCGCGGAGATGGCGTCGGGGGGACTACATCATCTTTATCTGGCTGGTCTCCTATTTCCAACAGCTCTGCGGTCTCTGGAGCACTAAATACTGACTGCAGTTCTCCCAAAACTGGGTTCGAGATCGCTGCATCGACGTCCATTGAATTGGTGCCGTCCTGATCCCGTAAATCAATAGGAGCCGGCATAAATGATGGTCGTCGACGAGTAGGAGAACGCGGTGTGGTAGCGTCTGGAGTGGCCGTAACAAGGAAAGGGGATGGGGTTGAACCCAAATGACCCGGCAAGTCAGGGAAACCATTTCGAATGGGAGTCTTCACAACCATTGTTACTGGATGTAAAGTCATGGTCGTTGCGGATTCTGGAGAAGGTGTTTCGAAACTTATCAGCTCTTGAACTTCGCGCTCATCTTGAGAGGCGTGTGATTCGATTCCAGGAGACCTTAGTCGCGTATGGGAGGAGGAAGAGTCTAGTGAATTTTGTGGTATTGCCATTGAAAGTCGCATGGACCGTCTCGGTACGACAGACTCCTTTGGTTTCGGAGTAGGGACATCTGCGGTATTGATTAATAGCCCAGAGGTAGGTTCAGAAGATGAACCTTGGGAGGTGGGTGTTATTTGCGGTTGGGGGACAGAGTTTGTTTGAGCCGGAAGTGGCGCGATGCGGGCTGAACGGCGCGATTTTCGGTCTGGAGTCGCTGGAGCGGCTGGACAGAGGTTAATAAGGGTCGGTAAGTAGTTTTCTGATGTAAAAACACTGCTGGGAACGCGAAGGGCCTGTGCGTACAGTTCGTGAGATGGGTGATCGCGCTTCCGATGAACTCCGAGTCCTTTGGAGAGGTTGGAAACACCTGTCGTGAAGTGCTGGCGCGTGAGCACATTGTGGGAACATCATCATCGCTCTCTGACGATATATGTTGAGGATTGTCGAGGACTAGGGCTAAAGACACACGGGGTTGAGACATAAATATTAGTACTCTGGGACCGAATATAGGCAGTAAAGTGCCTGAGATGCGGTGGCAAGGCCAATGAGGATTGGAAAAGGGAAAATAGACCACACAACGGGGGCGAATAAACCTACTTTTCCTGAGGGCACTTCTTCTGTGAACCAGACGCTTCTCTGGAGATGTCCGTTCTTGTCCGATGAAGACTGCGCTCTCTTCCCGGAGAGCAACTGGTGTCAATGCCTCCATGGTCGATCACGCCAGAGGACCCGTCGGAGGTCGAAAGCACTGCTGAAAGGATTATACGCCGTGCTTGTCGTCGTTACACGTGTCGTTCACGTCCCCCACGCGCTCTGGTCCAAAGTGGGTCTCGTGGTCGGAGTCCAAAAGCAAAGTTGGCATCTCTCGTCCACATCCGTGCAGGCGGGATGCAAGGACTGGTCCAGAGGTATCCTTGCTCGACTTGTTCGACTTGTTATAACTTGCGCATCCCATCTCCAGCAAGCCTCGAGGCCATGCTTCAAACAAGCCACCCGCCACTTGGCCCTAACTTAGCCCTCAACTGTCACACGACCATAACGCATCGCGAACCCAACTCTGGTTCACGCACCATTTATGGAGGTAAACACTAGTAACGCGGATACAATGGAGGAGATACTTCCTACCAATATTGGGGAGGCGGAGCAGGCGGGGCGAATTGATTCCTTCTCGACCTCACCTCTCATCCTGGCTTCGCCGCTCGAGGAAGGGCAAATTACACCACACCATTCCAGTCTTCTCCCTCCAACCACATCATGCCACGAAGAGGTGCAAGCTCTTCCTTTTTCCGAGCCTTCTTTCATGGAGCCGGATGACCTTCTCGAGCCTTCGACTCAGAACAATGCCTGGATCAACAGTGGTACGGATGCTCCGACCGCTTCAGCCATTGACCCTCATAGCCAAGAGTCTCGGAAACTCAACAAGGACAACACAAAGGTTGTAGGTTGGGGCAACAACGGATGGCGTTCACCGACTGAGATTGTTGTGGACAATCATGACACGGCACCTATGAATTCAACTGAGGACGGAAAGGGGGAAAAGAGGAGTGACAATTGGGATTCGGGTTGGAGTAGCAACAATTGGGTTAGTCCTACGGCACCTCATGCGACCCTCTCTCCACCTGCCATCCTGAGTTCGGCCGCTCCTACGACAACAACAAAAGAAACGACGAATGCTGTATCGGTGAACTCTCTGCAGGAAACTCCTCAGCCCAACCAGTTTACAACGGAGAAACCGGCTAACAATAGCTGGGGGTCCTGGGGAGTTAACAACGGCTGGGGGAGCCCGAGTGCAGCTGGTAGGGCGGCGACTGAATGGAGTGCCCTCCCAACGCCTACTGGCAACAATGAAAGCTGGGGGCCTTCTGCTCCACGTTCGTTCGCTGCTGGTGAGAATGCGGTCACTACGATGACTACTGCACCAACATCGGTATGGGGTGGTGCTGGTGGCCAGAACCTTAAAACTACGAGCCGTGGAAATTTTGAAGATAGAAGTGCAGGCAGCTTTGGACGTGGAAGGGGACGTGGAAGAGGTGGCGGGAGAGGTGGTTGGAGTGGTCTCGGTGGACCTGGAAGAAGAGGTGATTCGTCTCCCAGCGATCAACCTCTCGCCAAGTCGTTCAACCATTCGTCAACTTCATTCGGTAATCCAGACCATGGATGGGGCACTCGACCCAGGGAGAATAATCAAACCAGTGAGACGCCTCCGACGCGAAGATACCAGCAAGAGGTATGCCTGGATGGTCCGACTTGCCTGTTGCTTCGTGCTGACTGCAACGATAACAGTCTGCTCAATCAGCGTGGGGCTTGGGCATCCCTCACCCTCCAGTATACCAAGCTCAGCCCTCAATGGGGCCCCAGGTATATCAACCTCCGCTCTCCCCAGCCGTTGCCTTTCAATCACCTGCACCCCCTTTCACCACGCAGTCGGTGTTGTGGCCACTGCACACTGACTTGACACTTAAGCGGGATCTCAGCGAGCATACTAGGTGCACTGTTTAGTTTTCCGACTTCGTGCACCCATACTGACAACATTTAATTTGCAGTAAGATAGCTAAGTAAGTCCCCAAGTTCCAATCAACTGACCCGCTGCTGAGATCCACTAGATACCAAGCCCGGCTCAATGAGCTTGAGACCAAGCAACGGCACGTCCATAGCTGGTATCACTCACAAGCAAATAATCTTCCCCAGCTTCACACGGCCGACCCTGAAACGCTTGAACGAGAACTAAATAAAGCTCGGATCAGGCGCGACGACAACCTTGCTGCACTCAAAGTGGATGAGAAGAAGTATGCAGGGTTTGTAAACATTGAATTGATGTTATTGGCGCGGACGTTGGGGGAGGAGATGGTCCGCACACTTGAGACTGGTGCGCACGAGTTGCTTTGGAAAATGACGGCTGCTGCTGGGGATGGCAGAAGAGGGTTCGATATTAATCGTGCACTTGAGGAGATCGTGAAGACTGCCATGCCGAGTATTATTGAGCGACAGCTACAACGATATGCAGAGGCTATCATGAAGGCTACTGAGAAGGTGGGTGGGTTATTCTGACTCCGACTCTGGGTATTGATGAGGTTCTTAGGAGTACCGCAAAGTCGAAGCTGCAGCACCAGTAGAAGATCATCTGACACAAAAGCAATCCGATACCAAAGAAGTCTCTTCATTGGATCTCCAGGAAATTTCAGCCCTCAAGCAGGAAAACACAGACCTCAAGCAAGAAAATGCGGACCGCAAGCAAGAAAACGCAGACCTCAAAGCTTCCTTTATTGAACTCCAAGAAGCATTTCAACAATTGGAAGCGAGAACAGAAGAACAGATTAGTTCGGTTCGGAAGGAGGCCTTGGGATGGACTTTGGAGGGAAACGACCATCCTGTCGCCCCTCAGATCCGGAAGAGATTCCAAGCCGAAAGAGACTTCATTATTGGGGGCATAACGAGGAATCTTCAACTCGCATTCGAGGCAGTTTTGGACCACCACTCACCAGATGCTTAGCATAGGAAATACCATCTCGAATACGCCAGTGTATATAGTACATTAATACTCTCCTCACTTGATCGTTTCCTCCAGGGGTTAATTTGATGAGCCCAAACGTGCCAATCTTGCCTCCGTAGTCCTCCACTCGCCTTCTGGTATCCCCACCTTCGCAGCACCCTTGATTGACCCACCAGCCCAGGCAAGTGCACGCTCATAGCATGCCTTTGCTTCAGCGTTATTACCCTTTTGCTCCTGCAGGATCCCCTTGAGCGACCAGGCTTGCATCGCTGCTCGCCGGGCATCGCGATGCAAGGCCTTGGCGGGTTCCGAGAGTTGGCAAGATGTATATTCTCGAGAAAGCGTGCTGCTGCTTGCTTTGGGAGGGACAGCAGACAGCTCGACTTGGGGTAAGGGCGACCTGGTGTGATCTGATTTGTTGGAGGGTGTGCATAACGTGGTCACGACCAGTTGCGCAGAGGATGCCGCTGCGTTCAAACGGGATATCGACGCGTCTGAGTCTTTTGAGAGGGCAAATTGGACCTCTGCGTTGTGGAGTGAGAAAAGCGATGCACAGTGTGTCAAGAAGAGGATATGCAGACGTTCTTCCGGACTTGTTGTAGAGATCGGAGGAGTCGGTAGGAAGGTATTGAGAGTAGCCAATGCCGCTCGCTGTGTCTGCCACGCAGTGTGCAAGTCGCCGGAAGAAGAGTAGTGGGTGGAGAGGGCAAGAAATGTGGAGGAGAGGAGGCGCTGCTCCGCTGGAGAAGGTTTTCCACTCTTAGAAGTGAGCTGTTGGACCGTTCGCGACCACCATTCGACGGCTTCTTGAGGTTTTCCTAATCGTACGGAAAGGTTGCCGATTTTCAATGCATAGCGAAGGGCATGAAGAGACGTAGGATCGGACAGTTGGTATAATCGCGACCATGCCTCGATTGCAGTAGCGACCGCGATGGGAGTTCCGATACGTTCAAGAATCTCGCTGTGCCGGACCACTAGGGCGACTGGCATTTCTTGCTGCCGTTGAACGAGGAGCTTAATTGCATCAGAGAGCTGGGCCTCTGCAGCCAAATAACCTTGATTGCCTCTCTCTATACTCTCCGGTGGATGAAAAGGCGAAACGCTCTCATTCATGAGCATTTGACTGCCCCAATGCTGAGCCATCCAAGCACCTCGGACAAGGTGGCGTATTCTCCAGCCCAGAGAGCGGGATGTTCCACCTTTCACGCCCCCAGACCAATCCTCAATTTCGTTCTCCCATTCCCATTCGCTGGGCGGAAGGGCCGGCATTCCGACATGTTCTACATATTGGTGCGTCCCTTCGAACACAAATGCCGTGCCAACTACAGCCATTGAGAATGCCAGAAAGACCGGTGCCCATATCGTTCGAACTGTTCGACGAAACTCGCGTCCGGCGTTCTCTAAAAATACACGTGTCGATGGGACAGGTGTTACTGAGTAGGGTCTAAATGGCTGCTTCCATAATTGATACGGTCTTGAGATTCGAAGGATTTGTGGGCGAGGACGAACCATCTTGTCGGATTGACCCATGAGGATAAACAATCGTCAAGAAAGCTCGGCACCACCTTATCCGCATCGACTTTGATAGAGAGCCACATCATCTCCAGAGACTCAGCTAGAGCATCTCCGCTCCTCGCTTTAGTACTTGAGCCGGAAACCCCCGACGTTACCTCCCTCATACAAACACCAACCCGCAACATCGCAACATCGCAACATCTTGCGAAATCCCGTTGGATCTGCCAAGAATTTATTAATTTTCTGTCATCACATGCAACCCCGCATCGATCTCTGCAAGGTTTTAGTTTCCATTTTTGGTCCTATCGTCGACCATCCTTCCTCGTTCGGTTGTTCCCGAAAATTGAATTGGATCGTACTTGATGCCATACTCAAGTCAAGAAGAACCATTGGACCATTGGCTGCGATTCCATATTTCCCCTCAGCATCTCAGCATCCATCCTCTTGATTGATGTCTAACTGAACTGGAACTCCAACGGTGGGGCTTCTAGGGTCTGCCGAGAACACAAGAATATAAGTCACCTGCAGCAACGGAAAAGCGGACCGCCGGCTCGTGACTTGTTCAGCTGTTGTCTTCACAATAAACACGCCAAACCGAAGCGACAGCTCTTGAACTCATCCGCATCTTCTCCTCGTCGCTCGACACCAACCTAATCCACAGCTACTGCTCAATGGCCGAAGAACAACCCCCCAAAACCGATCTCATCACTCTGACTAGGTCAGTATAACCGGAAGGCGTTCTAGAGTGTCTTTCTGCGCTGCCGGGATGCGTATACTAATCCAGTTGCCTTTCACCCTCACTCCGCCGCATCCCACTCATGCGTTCACCCTTTCGCCTCCGCCTCCAACGCGGTCGTCTTCGACTATGATCAACACAGACACATCCTTGCAGATCAGATACGCCTGGGCCCAGCAGCTACTGGAGATCTCACCCTTCTCCTTAACGCTATCCAACTGACCTCCAAGTTCATCGCGACCAACGTCCGTAAAGCCCGTCTCATCAACCTGTACGTCTTGCCTCTCTCATTTCATATTCCCTCCTAAGCGCCGGTCCGGATGGCCATGTGATTGGTATTACGGTCGGTCTCGTCATGAGCTCCATCCGCTCCTGTCATTACAATTAGAAATTCAGTGTCTTACGGATCAAATTGCTGACAAACCCGTCGATCTCTCCTACAGAGTGGGTATGGCCGGCGAGACAAACGTTCAAGGCGAAGAACAGAAGAAGCTCGATGTGCTCTCGAACGATATTATGGTCAATGCTCTTCGGGCCTCTGGAAAGACAGCTGTGCTTGTCTCAGAAGAATTGGACGAGGCTATCATAATCGAAGAGCGCCTCCGGGGCAAATACTGCGTCGTCTTCGATCCTTTGGATGGTAGCAGTAACATTGATGCGGGTGTTAACATCGGTACTATATTTGGAATCTACCAGATCGTAAGGAATACGGGAACCATCCGCAAACGGAAAGATTTACCCATCGATCATTCCACAGAAACCTGATTCAACGGGCTCAATCGATGACGTTTTGCAACCTGGTCATACCATGGTTGCTGCTGGTTACACTATGTAAGGCCTACTTGCTCCGGTTGGGAGCCAGCGTTGATGATTTATTGTTCTTTACTCCATTAGGTACGGCTCATCGGCAAACCTGGTATTGACCACTGGAGATGGTGTAAATGGTTATACATTGGACGCGGCTCTCGGGGAGTTCATCCTCACTCACCCAGACATCAAGATCCCACAGCGAGGCAAGATTTACTCCTTCAATGAAGGCAATTCGATGTACTTTTACGAACCCGTTATCAAGTACCTCAATAGCGTCAAGTACCCTAGCCAGGACCACGGAAAAAAGGCCCCTTATTCTGCAAGGTGAGTTGGTCAGAGGGTACTCCTTGATACCGAAGATAATCCACGATGCAACCCCATCATTGACACGTTGCTTTTCTAGATACATCGGCTCAATGGTGGCAGATGTGCACCGGACCTTGCTGTACGGCGGAATTTTCGGTTACCCTGACGACAAAAAGTCGAAAGACGGAAAGCTACGCTTGTTGTACGAAGCATTCCCCATGGCCTTCCTTACCGAGCAAGCGGGCGGAGTGGCAACAACCGGAAGGATGAGGATATTAGACATTCAACCGACTGGAATTCACCAGCGAACACCGGTGTTCTTGGGTTCGAAGGATGATGTTGAAGATTTAATCAAATGCTACAAGGAAGTAGATAAGAAGAGCTCATAGCTTTACAGCTCGTTGTTGTCATGTATTGCAGACGGCGCTCTCGTTTATGAAGTAGTTGCAGTATAATGATTAGTATCCGAGAATGCTATGTCCAAGAGAGGCATATGGGAGGCAAGTCAACCAGTGCCTCGCGAGGTTCTCGGTCGATAGTGCACAGTCTCCGCTTCGTTCGTCATAACACATGCGTCCTTCTTGACGGTGTTGAGTCGAGGGAATACAAACTGAAGAGTAGGGATGGTGAGCCGGCCGCTTCAACAATGACGAATCTACCACACATACTCGGTTGTCATATTCATACAGTACTTCTGCATGGATGATCGCTCTGTCCTTGATGGTGTTGGTGTACGCCTTGGTGACATAATGCAAATGGAACCATGCAACGCCCATGATGAAGGAAATAGTTATCCAGTTCGTGGGATTGAGAGCCATCCATAATAAAGCATGGAGAGGAGAGTAGATACTATAAAGAGTAGTCAGCCGCAACAGCTTGGATTGGGACTCCTATATGTAAATGAGCTCACGTAAAAACGGTCAAGAAGCCATCGTGGGGATCCCAGACTTCCAGCTGCTGGATCCGCGCACGCCCTTTGACCAAATCAGATACCAGCTCCTCGGAGTATGTGGGGTGCCAAAGAAGGAAGTTCCTGGATTATGAAATGCGACGGTCAGTGAGGGAAGCGGGAACGGAGAAAGTGCATTCACCAGGCGTGCTTAGTCCATCTCCACGTAGCGGCTAGCATCCATGAGAGGTAGGACCAGATCGTCGGGTCTCTGGGAACGGGACTGTTTCGTTCGACAAGTCGAGAAAATGGAGAAGCGACATATGATGCATTTGGAGTGTTCACCAGTGGAGTGTCTCCGTCTCGTAGTTGCATATCATACGTCTTGGTCCTCGTGAACAGGACCAAAGCGTTGATAATCGTGAAGATAAACAGAAAGAGAGTGGCAAGGGTTGTCTGTGTGTCCAAAATGTCACTTAAGGGGCTTTAGTCCATCCGATGAGCAACAGGTACTCACCCATTGTACCCAAGCTCCGTCCACCACGTCCTCATCCCCATAAAGCGACTCGTCTCGCATATCCTCCCAGCCGACATCGTCATCTCGCAGATTGCGGATATCGCTCCATCGCACCAGAGCGTGAAGGATGTGGAGAGAAAAACCAGCTACCTTCCCAGTCGTGGCCGCTGCGGGCAGTGGCAGCTCTTGCCAGAGCATTTCTAATTTGAACCACCAAGACTCAGGTAGGCTTGTAAACCACTCCCACCAGCTCATAGTGGATTTCACTATAATTCTTGCCCGCTTTCGTGCCCCAGTCACCTGTGGTGACCCTTCCTGCCAGTTGCCAGTCCCTTCAAGGCTCTGGCGGAGTTTGCGTTTTTGAACGCTGGAGGGAGGGTCATAAGGTGCTGGCTTGAGCCCACGAGCCGCATCCCAGTCGAAAGGGCGGGTTGCGGACCGAGATGGCGTGTGGTGTACTCCAGCCGACGAGTCATAAGTGATAGATATACGCGATGCACGACGGGCAGGTGTTGTCGTGTTGTGTGGTTTTATGACTTTGGGCACGCCGTTTGTGGGAGGCATTAGAAGTTAATTTGTGGTCGGAGAAAGAAACACGGACAAAACAAAGCGTGACTTGCCAAACAGAACCAAGCCGCAACTTGCCACCGTCAACGACTGGTTCGGACAATGAAACATTCCCATCGGATTTCTCCAGTTCTCAAGAGCTTCGTCAATGATAAATGACCTTGGATGCCATCTCGCCATCTCGCCTTTTCACTCACCCTCTTCCCAGGAACTCTCCGCCTCCCAGAGTTTGTTTCTTTCGGCTCGAAAGCATTGACGAGTGACATACGCTTGGCAATCGTCTCCCTGTGATTTCATAGATCTAGCGTTCTCTTTTCGTTGGAGGAACTTATGATCATGTTGAAGTCTGTCGATCGCCCTGGGCCTCTTTGATCATTCCTGATTCGTTCCTCGATATATAAAGGCGTCCATATCATCGGGTTTGCGTGCTTCTTCCACATGTTATCCAAATTCATCCTTCCCCGTTCAGATGCAAGATGAATTCTTACCCGCCAGCTGCTCAAGAGTATTGAACAACGGCCGCCCAAGCTTACACTACGGAGGCAACAGATGAGGTGAAGGTGATGTAGATAGGTGTTTATCTGCGTAGTGGCCGCATGAATGATTCAAGGGTGTCCGGAGAGGACACCATGACCTCTGGGTTTCCAAACTCCCCGAGGAGTGTGAACCTTCCGGCCCCCTTCTGGCCCTCCGAAATAATTCCTGGAATTCATTGGTAAGGACGAACACTCCGATTCACGCGGTGAACCAAAGTAAGCACTCGATCTATAGCAACACACAGCAATGCTGTTTGTCTTCACACCTTTCTGTCAAGAATAGTAAACATTCAAGATGGCACCGTACGGACCCGTCACACAGGTTGCATCTTCTATCTTTCTCATGCACGTTAGTCATTCCATTCCAGCGTGCGGACCAGCTCTCAGCCCCGTTGGAGACGTCCTCCTGGGCTTGGGGCCTGACGGAACCTGAGGCGGGGAAGATTGGTTCAAGGGACACTCCATCTGTATCTCTGCTTTGAAGGTAGCCAATCGATCCTCGACCTCGTCCGTGCGCACCGTCTCATCCAGCAACCGCCCATATTGTTCGAGCACTCCAGTGAGGGTGTCGAGTACGAGCCTCTGGGATTTAAGTTCCTCCTGGAGCTACCAGAGTACCAAGATAGCGTTAATTGAACCGTACTCTCAAACCAAATTATAGAAAGGACGTTCACACTCACCTCATTGTTCTGTTTCTCCAGAACGGTCACTCGACTCGCTCTTGCCCAGCACTTCTCACCGATCCTCTTCTCCAGGGCAGTGACCCTCTCATCAATCTGCTTCCTAGCCCCCAGTTCCTTCCTCAAGGTGCGCCTCTCGTCCTCAAATGAAACTTTGCGCGACTTGCGCGTCGTCCCATCCTCGCTGTCAGCCATAGTCCTCACCGAGACCGTCCCGCGGCCACCAGTGGTCATCGATTTGTCGCTCCCTGAGATATTCTTGAACCTTTCTTCGATCGCTTTCGCCACGTGCCGATCTGCTGCCTTGTACCACTTCTCCCAGAGCTTCTCCCACATGGCACTAAGCTCATCCATATCCTGCTTCAGCTGTTCCCTCATCTTCTCCTTACGCACCTGGATACCTTTGAGGGTTTCGAGCACCGCCGCCTGTGCCGCCGCCATGCCGAGGATCTCACCGATAGCAGAAGGAGAAGAAATTCGCCGAGTGGGTTCGTCCTGGAGTACGAGTTTAGTCGCAATGGCTTGAAATGCATCGTGCTTGGTGCATTCATCATCATATTCCTTGCGGGTCTCCTCAACGCGGAGTTGCATCTTCACGATTTCACTGATATAAGTTTGCGTCAGCATATGCGTATATTGGAAGGCCTAGTATGAACACACCGGATGAGGATAAGAAGGTGTGGCATGTGACAATCATGCGAGAGAGGCTGAATGACTGCTAGGGTGTTCTTCGGTTCTGGACAGGCTTGGTCATGATTGGGGGACCTGGGGGTGAAGAGAGGTGCAGGGGACGAAGGATTGTGCGTAGAAGCAATTTTTTCGAGGTGAGCGATGACACCCCTCTCGACCTTGCAGGGTCTCGGATACTGTGTGGTGGTGGTCGCCAGTCAGACAATAGAGCGGGACGCTACAATCACAGACGATACACACTTGGACAGTAAGAGTGTCAGGCTCCTTTGGACGCACGAACAGGGCATTCGCACCCACGGTTGTCGAACTTCTGCGATGCTTGCCGGGGCTTGGGTTGTACAAAGGGGACACAGGGCGGATCGCATAGCTCGAGGATAGGGTTCTACCATAGCCATAATTGCCTGACCGGCTGCGCAGGCCGCTAGAGCGGGGCGAGTATTCGAAGCTGCTGCTGGGAGGAGAACGATGCCGTTTGCGGCTTGGTGGTAAGTATTGAGGAGTACCTGGACGAGGGAGTTTTGGACGAGGTTCAACTCCTGGAAAATCGCGCTGGAGAAGATCGATATCAGTCGCAAATTGAATCACCGCATCAACTGGGATGCGTACATCACTGGGATGCAGAAAGCTGAGCGAGAAGGTTAAGGTTGAGCAGAACCAAGACTGGGTGCCAAACCTACTTGCAATGCAACGCCCCGAGCTCACAGTAAGGGGCAATCGGGTCGCCATTTGCACCAAAGTACTATATGTGAACGTCAGAGGGGACAGTTGGACGAAGCGAGGAGTAATACCCTGCAACGAACGAGCTTGTATGGCGGCAGGGTGGGCATGCTGCACAACCCTGGTTGGAACAGGGTCAAGGATGGGCTGAAGCGAATGACCCAACGTACCTCCTGTCGACAGGAGGTCCGAGGGGTCCTCCGGAAATGCCTGTAAAATCGTTTTCTACGTATAAATGTTACTGGAACAGTACGCGAATATTTATCGAAATATTTACGGGTTTTTGCAGATTGAATTGACTTCAGGTGGCCGATTTCGGGCACCCCACAATGTGGCTGTGGCAACCCTTCTTGCCTTTCGACTCCTCCCCACAAGCAGCTCATGGACCCCTGTCAACTCCCAGACCGCCAAGGAGGTAGGATAGTTGCTCTTGTCGCCATTTGGTACCTTCCCGAGCTGACAAGAATCCCCGCCGCAGCAACGACGTTTCTCTTCCTGCATATCTGGGAACGCCAGCTCATCCGACAAATGTCGGTCACAAAAGACTTCAATCCAGGAGCTCCTCCACTCAACTTCTTCACTCTTACCGACGAAATACGCTCCGCGGTTGGGTACCATGTCCAGCAACTGAACCGCAATTCTCCAGACCCAAGACATGCGATCTGGGCCTGTCAAAATATCTACTCCCTCCGCGGTGAACTCTGCTTCACTGCAGAGTGCCTTACAAGTGAACCCCTCCTAAGGTCTCTGCGAGGTGGTTACCCTTTTCGTTACGGGGGGGACCGACCCCTCCGAGCTTCCAACTGTCAGTGTGACTGATGCTCTCTGACAGACCCTACCATTCTCATGCATCTGGCCATAAGCGGCTCAGACCGCGTCGAACTCAAATCCCAACTTGTCGTCTCCAATAGTTTCCAGCCTTCAGAACCCCAATTCCCGTACTTCAGCGTGGCGAAACCTCTCCGCAAGGCAATTAAAGATCACCTGTACCGCCTCAATAATGAGGCCGACCTCCGGAACCACCCCTGGGCGCTCCACGCAATCCACGCGCTCACACAAGGGAAATCGGCAGATATGATTGGTGTAGTACTTATTGTGCGCTGGCAATCCTGCGAGAGGCCGCAAGACGGCTACGTCCTTCCACAAGCCATATCCCCGGTCCCTTCAATACGGGCTTCTCCCCCACGGTGGGTGTTCACCGCACCACCATCATATGACCTGTGCGCTAATTACGAGCGAACGCTCAGAGACAACGAGCGAGATGGGTGAGTTTGATTTCTTTTCTTTAGATCACGCGGTCCGGTCACTGACCCCACGTTCGCAATCGTGACGCGATTTGGTCAAATTTTTAAGGAATTTGCCACCATACGTAGCATGAGGCACCCTCATCTTTCTCGGTTGTTCCTTTTTCCTCTGTTTTGGGTCCTTCTCTATGTTCGCACGACGCCCCGAATCTCTCAATCGTGTCCTAATTTATTCAATGGCTAGTTTCCACCTTCGAGCTTTACAAGTCGTAATGACTGACCTAATTCCCACGACATTTGAAGTGCGTTGCTGTGGCTCTTCCGCACAAATACAACAGAGAACGTGCGTCTATTACTCTTGACTCCCATTTTCGTGAGGTTCGTGCGTGTTGTCCTGATTCCGTTTTAGTGCAGAACCGGAAGCGCTCAGTCCGACCCTTCAACGGGCACTGTACCACGCCGGCTACGGGCGCACCGTACCACGCCGGCCACGCACTCACCGGAGACCAACTCTCTTATCCATGTGCGTAATCTGGAACTACCTATCGTCCGTAGCGCGAAAAACTAGCACCATCGAACATGTGAGAGGTATCCACTACTTGCGTGAGGGTATGTCCGTGTCTAGGAGAACCTCTTGGGCTGCGCGTTACCGCGGCCGTCCAGGCCTCTTTGGACCGCCGAAAGCATCCGGGCGCCTTGAGGAGGGGGCACGCCGTAGGCTGGGGACCCTGAACTACCGGTTCTCTTCCCTTTACCTTGTTTACTGCCTCACCCCCATCGCATTTTGTAACTCAGGTATTCTGTTCACTTCACACAACGGACGGACACCTACTCGTGTTCTGTCACGTTTGACTGAGGCACCATCTCTCCAAGTTAACTTCTCATTGCCAGCCATCATCCCTTGCATTTATCTAGCTAGCCTATCACAGTTGAGCTATTTCCATGTCAATTGTAGAAAGTCTTGGATTGTACGATCTACAGCGCAGGATTGGCAGTGGGGTAGGTAACTGCCAGCCACACTCATTCAGTCGTTGAGAGTGGTTGTTAGAAACCCTTCTCCACCCCCTGAGTCGACTAGAGGCGCGCTGGAAAGGTTAACCAATGGCCAAAGCTGAAGAAAGAAAGAAAAGTGGATCTCGCCAAACAGCCAAACAGCCTTTTGCAAATGCCTTTTGCAGTGACCGTTTTGTGCGCTCGAATCTTAATTGATGGGAATGGGGATGACGCCCCTAGTGTCGTCAAGGGAAGCAAATGGAAACGTAATGGGCTAGGTCACACGTAGCAAACCTAGAGTCGAATGGCCGAATGCGATATTCATAGTTACCCAAGCACACGTTCGTTGGAAGTCTTAGGCAGACGCGGCAATGCTCCACCCAACAAGGAGGGAGGGTAACGTCGTGCTCACACTGATCGCGTGCCTCGAAATATTCTAATAATGAGTAGGAAATTGTTTCGGCACTCATTTTGTGTGCTAAGCACTTGCCTTAACAGTCAGTTGAAACTTTCAACTGAATAGCAAGCCTCATGTACACCGGAAAAGTGCCATTAATTCGCAAAGGCCTTCAATCACAGAGCGCTGACCTGCCGACGTGTTCAGTCTCTCCCTCCTCACCTTTTCTCTCTCGTCCCCACAACGTGGTCCAAAAGCTCTCGAAGCTCAATCGCGTCCCTGGATCTGAGACTCTTGAGCGTGAGCACCAACCTTAGTAGGAATGCGTTTTTTTTGGAGCCAACATGGACTGTAAACGTAGGTAGAATATTTGAGGAGATCGCAGAGTTCGTGAGAGTGAGTTCGCTGAACTGAAGTTGAGGGTGGACCGAAAGGTGACAGGACAGTGCTGTTAGACAGACATAAAAATGAACGCTACAGGTGTGACATCCGGGATGACCCTTATGGGTTTGATCGCTTCGCCGCTGATGGGGGCCATCATCAGTGAGGAGGGCTGTGGGGCCTTGAAGGAGAGTACTGGATTCCTGAGATTCAGAGAAAGCTCTTCAATGTTGGGGAACTGCACTGCCTCGTTTGGTGGTCCTCTGAAATTTTGCGATAGATATCGAAGTGGACGACAGCCAAAAGGACAAGTGACCAGTACCTAAAGGACCACATTCAGGAACTTGGTGTGTATTTCATGTGGTAGAGTGATAATGGGGCTTTCTGATACGCCGTGACAGTTATTGCAAGCGGGGCAATATTAGTCGGTCTCCGCCGTCCAACCTACCGATTGGAGCACAAGCCATTGAGACTCCTCGCACTTAATTGGTGCGTTGATGGGCTCCACGGACCGTTCCTGAGCAAGTACTCCTTCAACTTGGGGTCGTCGGATCTGTCTTCCGAAGGAAAGCGACAGAACGTCCCACGAGGTTCAACTACAGCATACTCGCAATGTTTGCGCGGTTCTGTAGGCTATGAGGCAAAGGGAGCATGGCTTGGGAGCCCTGTCCGGCAAATTCGAACGTCTGAGGGTACAGAGAGATCGAGCATGAGACCGCGGCTGAGGAAGCTCCATGCGGAAGTACCCGTGACTAAGGGCCGGATTATGAACGAATCCAGTGCACCCATTTCTCCGCAGCTATCGTTTTAAATAATACTTAGCCGCGCGCTTTGCACATCACAGGGTTGTCGTAGATGCGAGTACTGCGTGTCACGAGCTCCATCAAGGAGGTCATTGCCCCCCTTCTGAATAATGGTCGAGCTGCGATCCGGAAATCAGGACCAGGGGGTTTCGACTCCATGTCATAGCTTATATCGATGTGCAATGCAGTCCATATCTCTAGGGCATTGCACGCGGCCTCTTTTCCACTGATTATAAAATGAGGGTGAGGTACTTGGTGTGGCAAGGTCATGAGCGAAGCTGAAGGTAGAATTAACCTGGAGCATCGGCAGACAAGAGGCGAGCCTGAGATGGACGCTTTGACGCTGGTAAATTCTTGCAGTGCGCGCTGGCGCACCGTCCCTATCTCGTCTTGGAAGCGAGGCACTCCAGCGTTCACCTGGGTACTACCCACTGCAAGCTTTGACCGAGCTAAGGCACCAGACATTATATTTCTTCGCATGGGAGATGAAAGGGCAAGTGTGTTGTGAGCGCCGGTACGATGTCAGATAAGAAATGAGCACGGTGGCTTGTATCCAGACATTTGCAGAGTGATTCGTTTGTGTGACAGAAGGACGAGTTGACGGGTTGGGGCTACCTCATTATGATGTGCAACACTAATCATAATCGCGCGTGCGTTCACATTCTCATTTACCATCAATAACCTTGGGTCCCAAAAACATTAAAATTGAGGAAGACAAGGTACGTACGCGTTTTTGTGTGCGCGTAGCGGGTAATTGTGAGGATCGGTTCCGGGTATCGTGGGCTCGCCTACGGGACCAAGAGAGCACTCGTTCATACCAAGCGCACGACGACGAGTGCGATGTCGGCGGAATGAAGATGAGGTGAAGCGCACCCCGGTGGCTTAATTACCAGCCTCATTCTTTCCACCTTGTCTCCTGCACATCCCAAGGCTTTTCACTGGGGGTTCTCTCCACCTTCTTCGTCTTTCCTAACAATGAGCGATACGTCTGCCAAGGTTTACGCGGCTTTACCGGTTCCATCTCTCCCCACGACCAGCACGCGTCCGCCACCCCTCACAGAGGAGCAAGAGGCAAAATACCAAGAAGTCCTCAAGCAATTCTCTGGAGAAGATTATCAGGTTCCTGGTGAAGGCGATAAGAACCACCTCACAGATATCGAAAAATGCTGGGTCGTACGTTCAAATTGCCTGGCACCACACTCATCGTGGGTCTTACTTGCTCTCATATAGTCACGGGAGTGTATCCTAAGATATCTCCGCGCTTCCAAATGGGATGTTCGCGGCGCTTCACACCGTCTAGAGCAGACCCTGCAGTGGCGGAGACACTACGGC
>Ga0307515_10008967_pt1 | contig 19434 bp, 21 predicted proteins | sample 17_EM_MG_FD_194513 | JGI IMG/M metagenome (GOLD analysis project Ga0307515, IMG submission 194513) | Populus trichocarpa ectomycorrhiza microbial communities from riparian zone in the Pacific Northwest, United States - 17_EM | ecosystem: Host-associated > Plants > Roots > Unclassified | place...
GACGGCCAGCACAAAAGCAATGACGGCGGCAACCGCCTGGGCCCCGCCCAGCGTCGCTGCGGTCCATGCACCGACGCCGGATGCCGGCTTCAGTACCCCCATGAACAAATACGCCACGGACGAGAGACCCGAACCCGCCTGCAGCACAGCCGTGAGAACGAGCAGTGGCCATGCCGCCTGTGCCGCCAAAGATTTGTTCTGCTGCCCTTCGCCCACCATTTTTCCGTTCCTGAAGTCGGATTATCTCGGCTATGCCGCAGCCGGGTGCCAGGCTGTCTGTAAAAAACGGCTTCACGAACGGAAATGTCCGCCCGGAAGAGGCATTTTGCCATCCCACCACCCAAACGACACGTCGGGCCAACAGGAGCCGAAGCCCGTTCACCAATCCTTGGTTAGCCGCACCGACTATCCTTCGGGCATTCCGGCGAGGCGCATACCGTCGATCAGCACCTGCGTCCGGTGTGCGTCTTTCGCATGTCGGCCAAAAAGTCGCTGAGCGCGCTGTCGCGTCGGGTGCAAAGTTGGACGGCACTTCATCGGTAGCGTTATTCCAAGACTGAAATACGGCATTAGACACCCATTCGTATTCAGAACTACAAATTTGATCAACATTGGGCTCCGGGCGGCACATCGCGCTGAGAAAACCGGCCGGAAAGCTAAGGATGCCATAGTCGCGTCGGCCGCAAAGGAGACCGTTTGGCAAACTTGCCACGCGCAAATCTGCCCTATCCGAGAGCCTCTTACTGGCGCGAATTCGTGTTCGCTGCTGCGATCGTTCTTTCGCGGGTGGTCGACAAGGAGAGGCAGTAGTCGTCCATTGCGTCGGCCAGCGCTAAGGCAGCCTCGGTCTCCCGCCAGCCCATCTGGACGAATGACAGAATGACTTGACGTGCAAATGCGTCGGCTACTTTCCTGCGCTGGTATTCACGGCGACCGTCAGTCACCGAGTAAGACGGAGCATGCATGGTTATCCCCTTGGCCAGTTTATGCCTTGGTTTCGGCGCTCGCATCGTTTCCGGTTACCTCTTTAATCCCGACAAAGCCCTCACGGTAGCGAGCGACCACGGATCGACGCACGCCTGGGCGGAGGTCTTCAACCCCGGAGCGGGTTGGATCACGTTCGATCCCACCAACCGAAGCATGGGTGGCGCCAATCTCATTCCGGTCGCGGTAACCCGCGACATCGCACAGGCCGTCCCGGTTTTCCGGGAGTTTCACGGGCCGCCCGAATGCGTTTCTTGGTATGGACGTCACCGTTGAAGTCAAGGAACTCAAGTCGGCGCTATGAAGCGGGCGCTAATGCGCTCCTGCATTCGGTGCGGTTTCCTCGGTGGAGATGGCATCCGTCGTTCGTCCGGGCACTTCTGGTGAACCGTCGGCGTGCTCGATCGTGATCTTGACTGGACCTGCTTCCATCTCTCCGAAGGGCGACGCGAATGCGATCTCGGCCGCGTCTCGTCCAACACCAATGCGGACGAGGCCGTCGAGGTTGGCCTGCCTCGTCGCGTCGAAAAGCCACCAACGACCGGACAGGTAGCATTCGAACACCGCGTGAAAGTCACGTGGTTCGAGGCCATAGGCATAGCAACTCACGAAGCGTGCCGGAATGTTCAGCGCCCGGCAGAAAGCGATGCCAAGATGCGAGAAGTCGCGACACACCCCCGCTCGCAAGAGCAAGCTCTCCGTCGCCGTCGTCTGTTCGTTGGACGATCCACGTCGGTATTCGAGGTTGTCGTAAATCCAATTGCAGATTGCCGTCACCCGCTGATGCCCTTGGGGCATATGGCCGAACTCGCGTTCAGCGAAAGCCGCAAGCCGATCTGACGGCACAAACCGCGACGGCAACAGGAACGGCATGATGTCGAGTGGAATATCCGCGAGCGGCATCTCATCGATCGTCGACGGATCGGCGCGGAAGACATCGAGCGTGACCTCGGCCTCGTATTTCACGTTCAGCGTACCCGGCGCGGCGTTGATGCTCACATATCGGTTCCCAACATCGGGCACGATGTAGGTTCGCCTCGTGCTGTCCGGAGTAATCGTGAGCCGTTCCACCAAGTCGTGATGGCGGATCAGACGCGCGACCTCGAAATTGAAGATGAAGGTCGTCGGACTTTTGACCTCGTATGAGAGGTCGCAGCCAAGCTTGTAGCGTATGGTCATCGGGGTCTTTCGAAAACGTGACGAACCCGCCGTCAGCAGATCGGACAACGGGCTCGAAAAAAAGAAATTCTTGCGGCTTACCCGTGTAGTTTAACTCACTGGGTTGTCGGCGACGCCTTCATGCGAGCGGCCCTGAGGCGCTCAGTCTGCTCGCGGCGAGCGGCGACTTCCATATCGTTGATCGACCGGAAGGCGACATCTGTATGAAAGCGGCGCACTTCGAGGGAGTGGAGAGAGACGAGAACTTGGTCGTCTGGATTAGTCGCGGTCTGCATCGACGCTTCCTATGAATTCGTTCAGAAGTAAGGGCGCTCAGCCAATCGGCGGCGCCCTTGAAACCTGCTGAAAACCTTAGGCGCGATCGACAACGTCCTTGATCGCTTCCTTGGCTTCGCCCTTGGCCTGCTGGGCGTCGCCCTTGGCTTCCTGGACGATGCCCTTGGCCTGCATCTCCTTGTCGTCGATCGCCTTGCCCACGCCCTGACGCGCCTGGCCCGCCAACTCGTTGGCCCTACCTTCGATCTTGTCGGAAGTGCTACCCATGTCGTTCTCCTTGTCCAAGACGTGATCGTCTCGTCGGAGGAGACAACGGCCAGAACGTCCCTCCGTTCCTCTTCCACGAGAATATATGTGCGAGCTAGTCACTCATCCGGCTTCGTCGCCGTCTGCTGGGCCGAAAGGAAATTCCCGAACGCCTGGAGCGGATCGAAGTGGTCGCAGATCACCTTGATGACCACGAGGATCGGAACGGCGAGCAGCGCGCCGATGAAGCCCCAAATCCAGGACCAGAAGGATATGGAGATGAACACAGCCACGGTATTCAGTTCCAGGCGCCGCCCCAACAACAACGGCGTGATGAACTGTCCCTCGATGATATTGCAGGTGAGCACGAAAGCAGGGGCGAGAAGTCCGATAACGATCCCGTCGAAAGTGGCGAGCGATATGACCGCGACGAGCAGGACCGTCACGAGGGCGCCGATGTAGGGAAGGAAGTTCAGGATGGCGGCGGCGACTCCCCAGACGAGCGCGTTGGGAATGCCCAGAAAATAAAGTCCTAGCCCCACCACGACTCCGAGGCCCGCGTTTATAATGGTGATCGTGAAGAGATAGCGGGATATCTCGCGCTCGACGCTGTAGACCACCTTCAGCGCCTTCTTCTTGTCGCTCAGTTTCGGAACGCTCTGGATGATCTTTTCGTAAAAGAGCGTGCCCGAGGCAAGAAGAAACAACGACAGCACAAAGGTGATGGCGAGGGTGGTGCCGATCGACACCGCGTTGCCCGCCGCGCGGGAGAGGATGCCGGGCTGGGCAACGACGACCTTCTGGACGTTGGTATCGGACACCGCTTCGGTTGCGGAGTCGATCTGGGCGGTGGCCTTGATCGCCTTGTCGACCGTCATCTGTAACGTATGAACCTTGGCTTGGAGCTTTTCACCGATTGCCGGCGCGTCCGCGACGAGAGCCGAGATCGGCCCGGTCGTCACGTAGACAAGCATTCCGATCGCTGCCGCCGTTACCACGATCAGCAGCGTCGCGGAAAGCGCCGACGGAATGGATCGCTTCGAGAAGAACCGGACAACAGGGGTAAGCGTGAGCGCCAGGAGGAAGGCCAAGACGATCGGGGTGAGAAACTCGCGACCGATGTATAAGCTGTAGATGACCATGAGAAACAGGATGCACCCGACATATTTCTGAAGCCTGGATGTCCCGCCCGGCGCGGCCTCGGGCACTGCTGTCGCGTCGGCTACGGTTTCGGTCGTCATCAGGGTCTCTCCTCTTGGGTAGCGCATACTCTCGGGACAAATCTGATGTCTGGTTACCGCCAACTCGAGCCGAGCGCCCCAGAATTGGCGATACTCCAGACACGGCACCGGCGGGCGGAGGACATCAGCCGAAGGGTTTTCAGACAATCGGTTGCCATCACCTGTCCGACGACCAAGGGAAATTGAGAAACTGCCCACGTGTGTCGAAACAGATGCTTCCGTAGAATTTCATGTATTGGTCGCGTTTCTGAGGGTCGTTGAAGATGGCGGCCGGGTCCTTGACCTCCTCCTCGTAGCGCCTGAGATTTGAGAAATCGAGGGCTCTAGGCAGGATGTCCATCGCTTGTGGCACCCGCTTGCCCTCGAGCCAATCGGCCGCAAAATGTCCAAGCGCGTAGCCGAAGACTGGAGAAGCCAAGCTGACAGTCGCTTTATAGGGACTGTCGGGGTTGTTCAATTCGGCAATCGCGTCCGGCTCGCCATCAATTCCACCAAGGAATTGGGTCGGCGAGGCAACCCCCTCCTCTCGCAGCGCCTTGAGCGCACCTATGACGACCGTGTCGGCCCCGAGCACTACATCGATTTTCGGATGCGCCATCAAGATCAACTTCATCATCTTATAGCCGCCTTCGACGTTGACGGGACTGGGGGAGATGTCGGCGACGATCGTGACGCCAGGAAGCTTGCCTAGAACGTCACGCATCGCGGTAAACCGCGGCGACAGGAACTCGAGGCTGTCGTGGGTGAGAAGGACCACGTTCGCCTTGCCATCAAGGTTCTTGACGATGTAGTCGGATGCCACTTGAGCGAGTACTTGCCCGGTGAGATATTGCGGCGCGTTGAGGATCGTGACCGCGGGCGGAGGCACCACCGTGCCAACGTAAGTCCCCGACTGAATGGCCGATCTAAGCGAGGGAGCGAGACGGGCGGCATCTATCGGGGCGGCTACCAGTGCGCCCACCTTCCTCGACACCGCAGTGTCCACGCCATCGACCATTTTTTGCGCATCGTCGTCGGCCAACTCGAGGGAGAAGGCCAAGCCCCTCCTCTTCGCTGCCGCCTCAAGTCCAAAACGTACACCTTGCATGAACTGGCGGTCGTTGTCCTGGAAGAAGACGAGGGATTTGCGAAGGCCTAATGGAGCCGAGCATGCCGGGGCGGAAAAGTCGAATGCGGGCAGTTCGATCGGCTTGGTGATGCCTAGTTCATTGTCCTGTTGGGCGCTCGCCAATCCGCCCATCGGCAACGAAAATACCGAACAAGCGAAGAAAATCTCAATCTTACCCATTTCAGACCTCCCCCATTGATTGCTTCACGCGGCGAGCGGAAATCTGAGCCGGGCTAGCGTTCCTGGCGATTTCGAGATGTACTCGATCGTCGCCCGCATGTTCGTTGCCATCGCGTTTGCAATCCGCGTCCCGACACCTGTCCCCTTGGGCTGGGCGAGCTCATCTCGGCCGACGCCATCATCCTCGACGCTCAGAAGACCCGTGTCCTGGCCGTCGCGCCTCAACATGATCCGTACTTCGCCTGTGCCTTCCGGATAGGCGTACTTGAATGCGTTGAGCGCCCATTCCGAAACCACGACACCAAGATTGATCGCGGAGTCGGTCGGCAGGTGCAAAGACTCCAATTCGTACTTCAGGGTAATGCCGCCTTCTGCGGTGGTTTTGAACTGCTCGAGGAGCGCGGCCAGGTATTCGTCGAGGGCGACTTCCTGAACGTTCTTGCCGTCATACAAACGCTTGTGAGCCTGTGCGATGGCCTGGACCCTGCCCCTCGTCTCCTCGAGCGCCGACTTTGCCGACGCGCTTGAAAGCGATCGCATTTGAATGCTGATCAACGCTGCGACCAGAGCGAGACTGTTGGCCACACGGTGGTTCACCTCCGCTAGAAGCGTCTCCGCCCGATCGCGTGCAGCCTTCATTTTTTCATTGGCGACGGCGAGCTCTGATGTTCGGCTCGCCACGCGCTGCTCCAGCCTCTCGTTGGACGAGGCCAGTTCTCGTCGGGCCGCATTCAGATCGCGCGTATGCGTTGCGATCGCGAACATTGCGAGAAGCGCCGCGCCCAATATGACCGCGCCACCCACGAAAGACACGAGCCGCAACCAAAGTGCATTGTCCTCCTGTTCTTCGACGAGCTGGGCTAGCCTGCCGTCGGCCGCCAGCGTTACGCCCGTCAGCAGCATATTGACCTCGTCCATCAGGAGCTTTCCGCGGTTGGTGCGAACGCGCTCCAGAGCGTCGGCATCGCGACCCTCCCGCTTGAGCCGGATGAGTTCATCCATCCCGGCGACCTTCTCACCGATGGCACGGCTCAGCTCGCCCACGGCCCCAGCGAGGTCGGGATACGGGGTCAATGAACTCGGAAGTTCGGCCGCCGCCGCGACCGCCCGACTTTTGGCCAGATCGTAGGGGGAAAGGTACACTTCATTTCCGGTGTAGAGGTACCCTCGTTCACTGGACTCGGCAGTCTGCAGCGCGGCGCGCAGGTCCACAGCGAGAGACTTGACGTCGCGGACTTCGAACACCTCGTTGGAATAGTGGCGAGCACGTTCGCCAAGCCATATTGTCGCGCCGATGATGACGGCCAAGGCGATAAACCCCACTGCGAGCAGGACGAGTGTGGAACCGACAAGCTGGCGTGTAGAGATGGGCATACGACTTCATGACAGATGTCGATCAAGCCTGCGAGTCGTGAATCGCCATGGGGCAATTAAATCTCGGCGTATACGCGCGCGACTGGCAGCTGCGCTCCGATGTCGATCTGTCCGGCCTTCAGGTCTGTTTAGTCCTCGCTCTTGAAAGTCACGGGCATAACCGCCACTGGGGAGAGCTGCAGGTCGTTGGAAGCACTTGCTATCATTTCTCAGCGAGATTCGAGAGGACCGAGTGCAAATCCGCTTAGGACAAAGACGAGACCACAGGTCTCTATTGCGCCACAAGGATGCACGGATCCGAGGTCTCAGCAGAACAATGTCGGCGTATAAGTGTGCAGCAGCGAGCGCATCTGCTCTTTCCGGGTCACGGTTTCAGGTTGGGCGTGCTCTCGTTTTCTTCGTAAGGTGAGGCACCGTGAATTGGCCGAAGCCACGGTTCTCGACGCACGGTCCATACCTCGACCATGGGGCTGATGTTGTTCGGCGCATGGTCCAACGTTCCTAGGAATATCTCCACCCCATCCTTTAACATCAGGAAGAGATGCGAACCGCATACGGGACAAAACGATCGGCCGTCAAAGGTCGCTATCTTACCGAAATATTTGAAACCGGTTTGATGCCAGTTGGCCGTGGCCGAGAAAGCGGATCCTGTAATCTTTCGGCAGGTGGTGCAATGGCATAGTCCCGATTGATACGGGTCGCCCTCAACTTCATACCGAACCGCTCCACACAGGCAGCCGCCTGAACGCACTTTATCAGTTGGCATTCCCTTCTCCCTGGACGTTCGAGTGCTCTGAGCAAGGTATCTTGATAGGTCGAGAGCGTACACCATCGCTTCATCAGCTTCATCAGCTTCATCAGCCTCATCGCGGCTAGCTCGGTTGCGCTCGTTGCTCGGCTCAAATGCTCTTTCGCTCGCGCGCGGGGTCAGTTTGTCGACAGCGAAGCGGTCGATGCGGCGGCCGAACAATGATCAATAAAAGGTCTGACCTCCTGGTACCTTGCCCTGCTATGGCTGACGTCGGTTGACTAGCAACCGGTATCTTCCCAGATTTGGTGAGGCGAGCGACGGGTTGCGGGTTGAGTTGTCGCAGCCAAATGTCAGCCATCGAAAAACGAGCAATCTCGCCCTCCCCGGTTAATGTACCGCTGAGAAGAGGCTTCCGAGGAGAACCGCCGGGTCGTTGCGCGGGTCATTAAGGCGGTAACATCCGTTCACCCCACTTCGGCAGCTTGGCTCGTCGCAGGCCAAAACTGGGCACGCCGTAGTCCTGAAATAGTCGGAGGATGGAGCCGTCATCCGACAAATCGTTGTCTACAACGGCCACGTCGATCTGAAGAAAGTCCAAAAGCAGAGCCACTTCGCGACTTGTGGGGATCGGGCCGATAATTGTTGCGCTTAAAGCTTCGAACGCTCCGTACATTTCCAATGGTATCAGATGCGAGCGCTCCACAAAGATTATCGCCTTGCCTTCCATCATGATGGAACTCGCTGGTGTCACGTTAAAACCCGCTCAGATACATGGCGCTGCGTCGCGTGTAGCAAAATTCAGCGAAGCCCTAAGAAGCCCAAAATTACAACGACGATCACGATGGCACCAACAATCCAAATAATCCTGTTCATCGCTTCACTCCGTTTTAAGGTTCAAATAGGCGGCGCCGACTACTCAGCACCGCCGTGGCTCGGCACAGTGCGAATGGTCAGTCGATGATTTTTACAACCTTGCGCGTCTTGGGTTGAACGATCACACGCCTCTTGTTGACGACTGCATAGCCGTAGTCATCGTGGTTCTTGACGGTCTTGATGACGACCGTTTCCGGGAGAGCGTCACCAACGAGGAACTTCTCCTTGACTACGACATCGCCGTCCATTGGCTGCTCGGTCACCCAGTTGTCACCGGATCAGGTACCACGACCACATCCTGAGCAAGTGCTGGGACGGCGAAAGACACAGCGGCGATTGAACCGACTAGGAAGTTTTTCATAAGTTCTCTCCTGGAGAGGGGCGTCGGTGACGCCCAAATCGCGTGGTGCGACGGCAAACGGTGTGAGGGCCGGTTTGTTCCGGCGACCGTAAAAAATCCGTATAGTTCACGCTACTGAGCAATATATCTCGCACGTTGCGCGACATAAAGTATATACACGCGGTCAACTTACGAAAATTCTTCGGAACCGGCATGCTTCAGGAACAATTGGCGAGTTCGCGGATTCGGGTCTCAAGTTTAACTCGGAGCAACACGATGCCGAAATCCACGCCACAAGGCCTACTTCGTCCAATTGCTTTTGCAGTAAGCTCGCTGATCATCATCGCGAGTTCGCTATTAATAGCCACCGCGAGCTTCGGGAGCCCGACGGTGTCCGGATACGGCGTCGATCATGTAGGGATTACGCCGACAAAAGTGGCCGCTAGCCAGTGATTACGCAAACCGAACAAAAGGGCGTGCGGAAGTGGATCGCACAGATTAAGAGCCGGTCGCTTGAGTTAGGTACGGTGATCCTGTTTTCACCCGAGGACAGCGCTGAGATTGAGTCGGTACCATCAACAGATGATCAGCTCTGCATTCATGTCGGCGGTGAAAAATTTCCCGCCGCAATCGTGAATGCGAGTGCCGAGCTTCTTGCAATCAATATGATGAAAGGTCCGAGGCTCGTTCTCGAGCCGGTTCCAGCGGGCCACCCCGCTCGTGGTGAACGATCGGCCCCTGGTGTTTCGACATCGGTTTGGAAAGTGACGAATGTCGGCTAGTCCGATGATTATTTGCGTGAGGTGGGGACGGAGGAGATGAAATGCAAAGCAATCTTGCTCTGATCTGGCTGCTGGTATCGACGCTGCTCTTCGTCTCTTTGGCGACATCGTTCGACTGCGATAATCCCAAGCAGGGTGTTTGGCTTTTGGTTTTCGCTGCCGCCTGGCCGTTCCTCGTCGTCTATATGGCGGCAGCTGGGATATTCACTCTGGTCTGCATGCCCGCTCGCAGGGATAGTGGGAAATAGTCATTCATAGCCGAACCAAGACCTGAAAATTTCGCTTCTACGGAATAATATCTTCGGGATGGAATTTCCGCAACGCATCAATCGCGTGAATGGATTCTGTCCGCGTCCAACCTTCGAAAATTGCAGCTTTAATCAGGCCCGGCGCCAAGGATTCGAAGCTTGCGCTCAGCGCTGCCATACAAGATAGATGACGATTACGATGACCTATGGGCAACAATGGGGGAGCGATAGGCAGCATTAGCTTTCCTTCAAGCGAACTCGCTCTCCAGGCTAAGCGCTGCAAAGCGTTAATGTTCCGATCATTTTGTGCAAATTCGTCAGCCCGCGGCCCAATGGCATGTCGGAAGCTCCCGTCAATACCATCGAGCGAGACTATGTCTGCATCTCACCGCCGGACGCCAATGCCGCGCTCTGGCAGGCGCAAAAGCAGCCGAACTCATTGCGACTTTCGACAGTAACAGCGATGCCCCTCGCTCTTACGATTTTGAAATTGTTGAGGAGCGGGTCATGCCGCCCTGGATTTTCATATCTAGGGTGGCCCTGCGCTCGACCGAAGCGGGCCCTGCATCAGAGGATGTGAAAATTGCACGCGATGTTCAGGAGCAGCCCTCCACAAAACCCGGCGCCGCAAAGCCAGATTACAATCGTCTCTGTCATCGGTCATTCTCCCTGCCTTTGACAAAAAACAAGTTTATCGACCTATCCGTTCCCGCCCGTCGCCGTCTTATTGCCTATGGTTAATATACACAGACATGGTCAAACACAAAAAAGCCCGCCATGGGAGGAGTGTGTCAGGCTTCTGATTGATGGACGCCCTGCTTGGGAGGAGAATTGCCGAGGATAACAGCAAATCACCCACAAATGATATCGCATGCAGGCAATCGCATGAATCCCCAAATGTTGCGATGCGGCAATCTGATGAGCCAACGGGGAGGCGCCGCTTCCTCCCCGGCATGGTTGCTGTGGAATGGCGCGCGTTGCGGCGCGCATTCAACAAAGGAAAACCCGCCAACATCGAAGCTGGCGGGTCTTATTCATGCAGATCGTTTGATGATCAAACCGGCTGTCTCAGAACTGAAAATCGCCCTTGTCGAAATCCTTAACCTTGGCATTTTCGATAGTCAGGAAATCGCCATTAACCTCGCTTTGGAGATCGATGACAACGTCATCGCCGACTTGGATAATATGCGACTTGATATCCTTGAAGCTATCGAAGGTCGTGAAGCCGTCGATCTTGATATGGTCTTTGCCTTGCTCAAAATCCGTGATCGTGTCGTGCTGATTGGTCGCGCGGAAAACAAAAATATCATTTCCTTTTCCGCCCGTTAGGAAGTCTTCGCCATAGCCGCCAGCAATGACATTCTTGCCCCTGTTGCCTGTGATAAGATTGCTTGTGTCGCCGCCGGTTGCGTTGACGTTGGCTTTTCCGATCAAAACCAATTGTTCTATTTCGCCATCGAGCAACAGCGAATAGCTTTTCGACGAAATCACCTTGTCGGCTGAACCTTCGCCATTTACTTCGAAAATATCGGTTTTGATCGAGCGCATATAGTACGTGTCGTCACCGGTGCCGCCAAGAACCGCGCCAGTGATCTTGCCCGCCTTGTCACGGAAAACATCGTTTCCGCCACCAAGATCGATATCGCCAGCAACTGTGCCGAAGTTGGTGAAAATATCGAGGCCATCATCTCCCCAATAGGCGCGATCACCCGTCGTTGAAATAAACCCGCGATTGACAACGGTCACAATATCGCCCGTGTCCGAGCCGCTTTCGATACTCGTTTCACTCGACTTGATTACGCTGGTTTTGCCAAGGAGAATTGTAACGTCGCCACTTCCGACGGAAATTCCATAATTGCCGATCAAGGTGCCGTAGTTCTCGATTGTGAAATTGGTCCGGGTCGGCGCGCTACCAAGAGCGATAGCTTCGAATGCAGCGCTAATAGTGCCGTTGTTGATGATTTTTCCTGATAGACCGGCGCTGGATATCCCCAATGACTCGGCGAAGATCGATCCATTATTGACGATATCCGTAACATCCGTCGATGTTTGAATAATGCCGCTTTGCCCGGAAAAAATGAACCCGCTTTTATCGACGATGAAATGGGTATCAGCAGCATCGAACACAACAGCGTTAAAACCGCTTTGCGTTGCTATCGAACCTGAAATGTTGAATGTGTTTCCCGTCGCGCCGGTCGCAACGTTGATTCCATTGGCGTCGCTGTCGATTGCGACCCCAAGATTGAGGATCAATTCCTCTCCGATTGTATTGATATTCACGGTCGTCGTAGAACCAGCTATAAATGCCGTCATGGAATTCTCCATTGTGAGTCGTCCCGGCAACTCGGTACCATTTATGCGCGACGGCGGGAATAAGCCGAAAGAATGTCGGTCAATAAAAAACCCGCCCAAGCTTTCGCAAGGACGAGACGGCTATTCCCATTTGGGAAAACCCACAAAGTGGTTGGCATAATGTATTTTCGTGGCTACGAGTATGTGGAGAGATCCGCGGTTCCGTCAGGCGCATAGGATCTGCGTGCCCATCCCATATGGCGCGCCGTCGACCGCACGCCATAAGCTGCGAACACGGCCATCATGACGGCGAGTGCAACAATGCCGTAGGGCATTTGTGGATCGAGCGAAAACAGCAATCGTTGGGTTACCCACGCCGCGAGAAGGGCAAAACCGGCCCAGGCGAGGATGGAAGACCAGACGCGTAATTCAGACATTTGATGTCCTCTTCTTGAGCAATCTGGTCCCAACAATTTATCTCGCACGTTGATAATAATCAACCTTTGGACATTGCTCGCGGGTTGCAACTTCGGCCCCACAGTTCTCCGCCCACTTCAATGTCTGCCGACACCATGCAGTTCCAATTCAAGTCCTTGCCCCAGTTTTACATGCCATTCCCCTCACCCCGTCGTTCCAGCCATCAACTTATTTCTCCGACCCACGCGCAACGGCCCCTAATCAGACCACCTCCAAATCTGAGCGGCAACGAGCAAACCCGAACCGGCAGCAGCCGAGTAGCCGAGATCTCTTCCAATCCTCTCCACGGACTTTGAAGCGCCTTCGAAATCGATTTAAAGTTCTGATGGAGGATGATCGAGGGTGGAGACACTTGGCTAGAGCTCACCTGGGTCTGGTATCGACCGCCGGACCTGATTTGGCTCGTGTTTCGAATTCACGCGCCAATGAAGAAAACCGTCCATTGGCTGTAGCAGCCCGCGGCATGCACATGGACGCTCTCAAAGGCTTTCGAAAATTCTTCAGATTGAAGTCACTGGACCAGCGCAGATTTGCGACTGGCTCTCTAGAGGCAACGCCACGGTATCAAGGAGTGAGCAATCTGTTTGCGTCGCAGCCATCGAATTGGTTCGTTCGGACCGACGATCATTGAAGGTCAATTTGATGAACTTCGGATCATGGTCGCTCGCCTGCTTCGACTCCGGCATCAGGGAAAAGCAGGCAACGGGAAAAGACGTAAAGTATCTTTGGGCCAACGCTGCCGGCGATATTGCTGCGGGTAATGTTTGGAAATTCATTGGTTTACCGGAGGTGCCAATGATCAACCCATACGGGGCGCCGCGAAAGGTTCCTTCAGTATTCTGCAATCACCGGATGTTAGCGGTCTTCTCCCTGATTACCGAGGTAGCGCACAACTCGTCTATGTCCTGCTCGGGTGACGTCAGTTAACTCAATCAAGTAGCGTTCGGCATGCTGGTTGGATCAGGCCGCTGTCGCGGTGACATTCTTCCAATGTGCCATCGCCGTCAGGCGTTGCAGATAAACTACGATGGCAGAATGGTTAGAGCGGGCGGGGACAAAGAGATTTCTGATCGCGGAGAACACACTGACGAAACGTTGCAGCGAACCCGGCGACCAATCACTGCGTGATCCGCTCCCGTTCCCGCAGAGGAAGATGCGAGTTTTGGGCGCGGTTGTTCGGGCATGGTGTGGTCGATGCTAGACGGTGGGCGTCACATGCCGCCGTGCTGCGCCACAAGAGCGAAATTTGTCGGAAACGACCCGCTTCGGCAGACGCCCCCGCTTCTTCATCAACCGTGTCAGCAGACGCTCGGCAGCCTTGGTGTTGCAGCGGGTATGGACGATCTCGTCAAGAAAGTAGCCGTCCTGATCGACGGCGCGCCAGAGCCGGTGCTAGCGTCCCGATCGTCACGTCGACTTCGTCCAGATGCCACAGGTCATCTGGGCTTGGCGCCTTCCGCCGCAAGCGGCGCGCATTATCCGGGCCGAACTTCCGCGCCCAACACCGGATCGTCTCATGAGAAATCACGATGCCGCGCTCCAACAGCATTTCTTCGACTAGCTCAAGCTCAGCGGAAATCAGGAATCAAGCGAGGCCGCAAGGGCGATCTAAGACAGCGGAAAGCTCCCGAAACACAATAGTTCACCACAGGCGGCATGGCGCGGGCGTCCAGCTCATTTCCAAGCCTTCAACTCCGAACCGTTTGCGCTGCGGCGGGATATTTTGGATCAATGTTCGTTGAACCTGCTTGTCAATCAGCAGGCTTGCCAAATGGCAAGGCAGCAGTTGGTGCAAAAACACATTGATGAATTTCGGCGCCGGCTCTTTTAGAAGCTTCAGCGCGCCGTGCACGACGGCACAGCATAGATGCAGAAGCGACTAAAAGTTGGACCTTACCACGGTTCTGTGGCACGCTTTTGGTGAGGGCGTCACGACCAAGGACGCTTTCGCGGCCTTCTTGATGAATCTGATTGGGACGTGAAATTTAGGTGGAGGTTGACCGCCTTCCCGCACAGGAGTGAAAGATATGAGTGTCGAAAGACCTGATTTTCCGGCGTCGACGTGAACAATTGGCAGGGCGGCTATTGTGGCCCTGCGCCGATGCCGGCGGATCTTTTATCACGCTGGAATTTCGAGCCTTGGGCACTTGCAATCTTGGTCGCGCTGGCACTCTGGGCAGGGCGGAACCGCCCCGGTGCTACGGCCATTATCGTGTCGGCATTTGCGTTCCTGTCGCCGCTTTGCGCTCTATCGTCGGCGCTGTTTTCGGCGCGAGTGGTGCATCATGTGCTCCTGGTGGCGGTGGCAGCCCCGCTTTTTGCACTCTCACGCCCCGCGCGGGCGGCAACGGGCGCGGCTCTGCCGTTTGTTCAGGCCACGGCCGCGCTGTGGCTATGGCATGCGCCTGTGGCTTATGACGCGGCTCTGGGGCATATGGCGGTTTTCTGGGCCATGCAGGCGACCCTCTTTGGGTCTGCATATCTCTTCTGGCGTGCAGTGTTTTCGCAACCCGGAGGATCGGGCGTAGGGTGGGTATTTCTGGCCTATCTTGCGATGGGGCTGTTGGGTGCGATCCTGACCCTTGCGCCGAATGCGGTCTACGCAACCCACGCGACGGCACCGCTGCTTTGGGGGCTTTCGCCGCTGTCCGACCAGCAGCTTGGCGGGCTGGTGATGTGGATGCCAGCGGGCCTGCCGTTTGCTGTGTGGGGTGGGATGCTGGCACGACGGGTGTGGCGGGAGATGGGAGAACTCCAGTGATTTGGATTGAAGGACTGGTCCCACATCTCAAGGCGCTGCACCTGAGTTTTGTCGCGGTCTGGGTTGCCGGGCTGATCGCCTTGCCCCGCATGTTGGCCCGCCACGACCGCGCGATCGTGCAGGCCGAATTCGCGCAAATCCGCCGCGCCACGCATTTCGGATATGTTTGGGTCATTACGCCCGTGGCAGTTCTGGCAATTTTCACCGGGTCAACCCTGATCTTCATTCGTGAGGTTTTCACCGTGTGGATTTTTGGGAAACTCATCCTCGTCACAGGGCTTGTCGCGATGCACGCATGGGTGGGGCATACGATCATCGCCGTGGCCGAAACGGAAGGCGAGCACGAACCGCCCGAGCCTCTGGTTCCAACGATCCTTATTTTCGGTCTGGTGATCGGCGTCCTGTTTCTTGTTCTGGCCAAGCCCGAACTCGGCGAAATACCGATGCCGTCGTGGCTTTTGCAACCCTTGGATCGTCAATTGCCCTTCGATACACCCAAACCATAGTCGAAAACGAGCTTGCCGCCATGCCACCCCGTAGCCGCCACCACAATGACCGCAAAGCCGGACATGAGGATGCCCCAAGGCAGAATAGCGGACTCGTATCCGGTCAGTCGCCACCCCCAGTTCAGGCCCAGCAGAGACAGCAGCATGACGGCGATGACGAAATGCGTCCACGCTGCAGCGCGTATTCGGATGCCGGGAACCATCAGCAATTCCATCGTGCCGCTGGCCCCTGCCAGCAGGCCGAAAAGAAAGGCGGTCCCTGTGGCCCAAAGCGCCGCCCAAGCCCAACGTTCCAGTCCCGACCACCAGTAAACCACGTCGGCCCCAAAGGCACAAAACGTCAGCGCCACCGGGAAGGCCACGGTCATGGCATGCAACGGATGACCCCAGACTGCGACGCGGCTTTCGGTTTGCTGAAAGGCGGGATCGTTCGTGATCGGGTCTTCCAAGGGGGCAATATCCTCTGGCACTTGCGCCATCTTTTGTGTCACCCGAGACTCCTTCGCGGTGTCGCCCTTGTGACAACGCTTTCGATCGCAACTGGTTGCCAAGAACGGCTTTCGATGCTGCATCCTGCGGGACCGGCGGCACATACTATTGCAGATTTGTGGTGGGTCATGCTGACTTGCGGGTTGGCAATCTTTGTTTTGGTTATGGCGTTGTTATTTGCCGCCCTTTATCGCCCCGCTAATCCGTCAATTCATGGCAGGGATGAGAGCGGCATCCGTGTCTGGATGTGGGGACTTGGGCTTGGCTTTCCGCTGGTAACGCTGGCCGCGCTGACAGGGTATGGTCTTTCCATCGGTGAGCGACTGCTGCCACGGGAGGCGCCCGATCTAGTGACCGTTCAGGCCCAGGCGCGGCAATGGGCGTGGACGTTTCGTTATGGCGAGGACCGAGTAATTGCAACCGAAGGCGTGCTGCACATTCCTGCGGGGCGCGCCGTAAATGTCGAGATCACCAGCACTGATGTGATCCATTCGTTCTGGGTGCCACGTCTGGCGGGCAAGCTTGATGCGATACCCGGCCATGTGAACGTGCTGCGGATCGAGGCCGCACGTCCGGGCACATATGACGGTCAAAGTGCCGAATTCAGCGGGCGCGGTTACCGCGAGCATGTGTTTAAGGTTGAGGCGCATGATGCAGCGTCCTGGGCCACATTCCTGGCAGAAGACGCACAATGACCGATGCCCGTCATTCACCCGTCTCGCAGCCGCATGGAAAGGCGCTACGCCTACACCGGGGCCTTGCGCGTATATGGGGATCCGATCAGCGTTTTCGCGGCTGGTTCACGACCAGCAACAACAATGACATCGGCAACGTGTTCCTGATCGTCGCCACTTCGTTCTTTGTCATTGGTGGCATCCTTGCCATGTTAATCCGCGCACAGCTTGCGACACCCGAGTCGGCCTTCATGGAGCCGCAGGTCTACAGCCAGATCTTCACGATGCACGGCACTGTGATGATGTTCCTGTTCGCGATCCCGTTTTTCGAGGCGATGTCGATGCTGCTGCTGCCGGGTATGTTGGGCACCCGGGATATGGCCTTTCCGCGTCTTGGGGCCTACGGACTTTGGGTCTATATCTTCGGCGGCAGTGCGGTAATTGTCGCAATGTTGATGGGCCTTGCCCCCGATGGTGGCTGGTTCATGTATCCGCCGTTATCCTCGGCGGCGTTTTCGCCGGGGATTGGGGCTGATGTCTGGTTGCTGGGTATCACGTCGATCGAGGTTTCGGCAATCGCGACGGCGATCGAGGTGATCGTGACCGTGCTGCGCTACCGCGCGGCAGGGATGAATCTGTCGCGAATGCCGATCTTTGCGTGGTATATTCTGGTCGTGTCGGTGATGATCCTGACGGCTTTTCCTCCGATGATCCTTGGCTCGCTACTGCTGGAGGTGGAACGCGCGCTGAACTGGCCGTTCTTCCAGGTGGAAAACGGCGGCGACCCCCTGCTGTGGCAGCACTTGTTCTGGCTGTTCGGTCACCCTGAGGTTTACATCATCTTCCTGCCCGCCGCGGGCATGATCGCCACCGTCTTGCCGGTGATGGCGCGCACCAATTTGCTGGGCTACGGCTGGGTTGTGGCGGCGGCTGTGTCTCTGGCCGTGCTCAGCTTTGGCCTCTGGGTCCACCACATGTTCACGACCGGTATTCCGCATATGGGGCTCGCGTTCTTTTCAGCGGCGTCCACGCTCGTCGCGGTGCCGACTTCGGTCATGATTTTTTCGTGGATTGGAACGTTGTGGAAAGGCCGCGCCCGGATGGAATTGCCGATGCTGTGGATCATGGGGTTCTTTGCAACCTTCGTAATAGGCGGGCTGACAGGGGTGATGTTGGCTGTGGTGCCGTTCAACTGGCAGGTCCACGACACACATTTCGTGGTGGCGCATCTGCACTATGTGCTGATCGGCGGCTATGTCTTTCCGATGGTCGCTGCGATCTATTACTTCATGCCTCTGCTCACCGGGCGGACGCGGTTTTTCAAACTGGGCGAGGTGGCGTTCTGGTTGGTGGTGCCGGCGTTCCACATTACGTTTCTTTCGGTTCACATGGCGGGGTTGCTGGGTCAACGCAGGCGCACCTGGACTTATGACGCGGATCAAGGATGGACGGCATTGAACCTCGTCGCCTCCATCTCATCTTTTGTGACGGCCATTGGCTTTGCGCTGATCATCCTTGATGTGGCGGTGAATGCGTTTGTCGCCGTGCGGGGGCGGCGCAACCCTTGGGGGGCGGGAACGCTGGAATGGGCGGCGGCAATCCCGTCGCCTGCTTACGGATTTGCGTCAATCCCCATCGTGCAAGGCCGCTACCCGCTGCACGACGACCCGGACTTGGCGCTGCACATAGCGCGGGGCGAGGGCTATCTTGGCGATGCATCCCGGAACCGGCGCGAGACGCTGATCGTTTCAACTGCGCGCGGTGAGCCATCGCAAGTCGTGGTGCTGCCAGGCAATTCGGTGCTGCCTTTCCTGCTGGCCGTGGTCACTAGCGCATCCTTCCTGGCCCCCCTGTTCGGCGCCTATATTGTAGCGGGTCTTGCGCTTGTGGGTGTGGTTGCGCTTGCGCTTGTCTGGGCATGGGGTCTGGGCGCGCGCGTGGATGAAGGGCATGTTGACGCGGGACATGGCGCGAAGCTGCCGCTGGCATCCGAAAGTCCCGACCCGCCGGGGTGGTGGGGATCGGTGTTCCTGCTGCTTGCGGACGGCGTGCATTTCGGATCACTGCTGTTCGGCTATGCGTTCCTGTGGACCGTTGCTCCAAACTGGCCGCCACACTCCTATCTTCAGCCGCAGCTCTGGGCCGTCATCCTTGCGCTGACGGGCGCGTTGGCGCTGGCCGCGGGGCCGCGCCTTGCGGTGCGTGCAATTGCTAGGGGGGGCGCTGTGTGGCCCACGATCGCCCTTGGAATTGTCGGCGCTTTGGCATTGGCCATCGCAGCGGCGAGCGTCATGCTGGATCGGCCCGACCCTGCCAGCCATTCCTATGACGCCACGCTGTGGTTGCTGGCGGGCCATGTCGGACTGCACACTTTCCTATCCTCAATCATGCTGTGCTATCTGGCTGCGAGGGTAGCTGCTGGGTATGCCTCGCCCGCTCGCATTGGCGAGGCAGAGATCGTAAGGCTCTGGGCGGATTTCACCGTCGCCACCGGTCTTGTAGCGCTGGCGGCGGCGTGGTTGCCAGGAGCGTTTGCATGATCGAAATCTTGCGCCTGTCGCTGCCGATTACAGTTTGGCTTGCCGGCTTTAGCGCAGTCTACGCGCTGCAGGGACTGTCTTGCTCGCGCCATTGGCCCGCGGACCTCGACGCC
>Ga0307515_10008968_pt1 | contig 19434 bp, 18 predicted proteins | sample 17_EM_MG_FD_194513 | JGI IMG/M metagenome (GOLD analysis project Ga0307515, IMG submission 194513) | Populus trichocarpa ectomycorrhiza microbial communities from riparian zone in the Pacific Northwest, United States - 17_EM | ecosystem: Host-associated > Plants > Roots > Unclassified | place...
AAGCTTTGAACTCAGAGAAAAACAAGGTAAAGTTTTTGTTTTTTAACGACTCAGTTGAGAATATTGTCACATACATTTATACATAGTCACAATTTATTTCCCTTTTTTAATCATGTAATCATGATTGAATGATCAGATTAATGAATTGATTACAACGCTTAATTCAACCTTGGAATTTACCTTACGTTCAGGATCTTTCATGACTCGATCACAACATATTAGTACATGTCCTGCAAGAAATTAGTAATTGAATTAATCATTATTCCCATCTCTATGGGATGTCTAAATCACATTAATTTAATAATAATAGTAATTGTTGAATAGTTTCATAAATTATTCATTGTATTTAAACCACTTTATATATATATATATACACCATCAACAATACTTCGCCTTACTTTTCATGCCTTACGCTTGAGGCCATATATATATATATATAGAAGTATTTTTCCACGTAGGGTAGCCATATCTCTTTTTCAAAATAACATCAGTTTTAAGAATCATCTGAGGATTCAATCCTTTAATTATCCCTTTCCATGTTACCTGTTAATGCATTTAACATCAAAATGCTATCTTTTACTTTATGTCTATTTGGGTCAACCATTTAGAATCCTTAACTAACAATTCCGTTATAAATCTCACAATTAATTGACTACTGGCAAGCATTCTTGCCACTAAAAATTCACATATCTAACTTGTATTTAATTTCGGTTTTGATAGTTTATTTAACATGGTTTTACAAGATTATAACAAAATCTCTTTTTCCTAATGCATCTAATGTCCATGCCAATTTCTATTTACTCTTTTACATTAGACAAAAACAATTTGTAATCATTGGCTATAAACAATACATTGTTGCTAATAAAATTTCATTTGGTTGTTATACTTGCCATAAAATTATATCACGTTAGTAAGCATACGATCCTCTTTTTACGATAAACTTTTATTATTTATAATAAATTCATCGGCATTATCTATTTACACAGTACATGATTCACGAATCATGTTAATTACATTTTTTTATACTTGCCATGAAAATTATATCGTGTTAGTAATCATATGATCTTCTTTTCACGACACACTTTTATAATAAATTCATCAGCATTGTCTATGTACATAGTACATGATTTACAAATCATGTTAATTACATTTTTTTATACTTGCCATGAAAATTATATCGTATTAGTAATCATATGATCTCCTTTTCACGACATACTTTTATAAAAAATTCATCGACATTGTCTATTTACACAGTACATGATTCACGAATCATGTTAATTATATTTTTTTTTCAATTTAAAATACAATAAACATATACCATCCATAACCTTGACGGGACCGTATCCCAAGGATCAAGGGCATTATCTTTTCATTTAGAATGCTTGATTTTCCATTTAGCACATAATTCTGCGACCATCTTTTAATTGAAGTGTTGAGCATTATTTGTCACTATCTTTTTAGGTAATCAATACCTACAAATTAGGTCTCTTTTAATGAATCGTTTAACCACCTTCAGAGTCATATGGGCATAGGAGAACGCCTCTACCCATTTCGTGAAGTAATTAATTGCCACAAGGATAAACCGATGTCCATTACTGGTTTTTGGATTAATCTGCCCAATCACATTTATTCCTCACATTGTTTAGGGCCAGGGTAATAACATGTTGAATAAAGGCACTGGAGGTGCATTTATTTTCTCACTATACACCTAATATTTATAGCATTGTCAGACAAATTCTATGCAATCTTTCTCCATTATCATCCAAAAATATTTGGCTCTTTTCATTTACCTAGCCATCATGTGCCCATTCACATGTGTGGTGCAGAATATTAGTCCATGTACTTCTCACAAAGCTTTATTGGCTTCTAACTATTTAGACATTTTAGTAAAGTCTCATCAAATGACCTTTTGTATAAGATCTCCTTGTCTATATAGTATTCTATTGCCATTCTCCTCAAGGTTTTCTTATCCATATTCGATGCTCTCAAAGGATATTCTTGATATTGGATGAATCTCTTTATATCTATATACCAAGGGTTGCCATCTATTTCCTCTTCTACTAAACAACGATAAGCAGGAGAGCTCCTAATCTCATGCTGACTTGGTTCCTTACTCTCTTGTATGCTACGTGTCTTGGTCTTGTTGATAACCAGCGCTGCTGTTTGCTTGGCTACTCATCTGCTCATGCCTTAACAAGGGTGTTCAGTATTACAAATGAGTTGTCTTTGGGTTTTATTCCCCTATGAATTATGATGGATTGCTTGGAATGGCTGGATAGAGGATGTTTCTCACAGTGTGGCATCAACCAGCTTATGACACTAGTTTTATCTTTGGTTATTCATTGCTTGTAATGGCTGGATAGAGGACGTTTCCAATTGTGTACTTTTAATGGAGGTTATACATGTGTTTATGGCTAGTTGCATGAAAGCTTGGCTCCTCACCAGTTTGTGACACCGATTCTATCTTCTTCTGCGTTTGTTGCATTGATCTATGTGGAAATCATACTGTGATCTGTTGCTGGCTTTCTATATCAAAGGTTAGCTTGGAATACTGTGGGCACTGTGCTATATATGCTGATGTTGCCTCCTATGGTCCTATCTCTACATGCTATTTTTCTTCCCTTTGGGCTGTTGGATTCGGGTTAACCTTGACACCACCTTTATGATCTGGTTTCTTAGTTAACCTTTTGTCTTAATGTTTCCTCAGCCCTGCGTGGCGTTTTTGGTAGGGAGCTTGTTCCCTTACTGATTTTAATCTGATATATTCCAGGTTTTGTATCCCTGGGCAGTCGGTGTTCACTTGGCTGTTTCCAGTATGTTCTATTGGGAGCATGTTGCTCCTTTTTATTTGTAAATATTTATGTATTTGCTAATTCTTAGCATGGTTACTTTTGATTTTAATATATTTACATTCTGATAAAAAATAAAAAAAAATTTATAGCCACAAAAGGCCAAAGTTGCCAAAGTATCACAAAATTGATTCTTATCTCTTCTTAAATGTGTAAGCTCTATCTCATCGAAATCTTTAGCAAGTTTAGAGAGATATTCTTGGTATGGTTTCAGTTTCTCATCTCTCGTATGACATTCACCTTTTACCTAGCACATTATTAACATTGAGTCCCCATATACCTCTAATTTCCTTATCTTCATCTCCAATACAACTTCCAATCTGTGAATATAAGTATTATACTCAATAGTATTGTTTGTGCAATTAAACTATAACTTGATTGCAATAGGATATTGCTTTCCCTACGGGGAAATTATTATAGCACCAGCCCCATTACCAGACACAGTTATTGCGCCGTCAAAATACATGGTCTACCATTCACTTTCTTCTTCTTTTTCTGCTACTAATACATCTTCATTAGGGAAGTCAAAGTTTAATGGTTTATAGTCCTCAAAGGCATTATCATCTAAATGATCAACAATTGCACTTTCTTTCATAAATTTTCTTGTCTTGTAGATGATATCATATTCAGCTAACAACACTTGCCACCTAACTATTCTACTTGACATGTAAGGCTTTTCAAAGATATATTTTAGTGGATCGATCTTTGAGATCAACCAAGTGGCGTAGTACAACATGTACTGTCGAAGCTTCTTTGCACTCCATGTCAAACTACAACACAACTTCTCTATTATACTATAGCAAGATTCACACTCAGTGAATTTTTTACTAAGATAAAAGATGGCTTGCTCCTTTCTTTCATACTCATCATGTTGTCCAAGCACACAACCCATAGTTGATTTAGTAACTTTTTCAATACAAAATGAGAGGCTTTCTAAGAACAGGTAGTACCGATAGAGATGACTTTTGAAAATACTGTTTAATCTTATCAAAGGCTTCCTGATAGTCTTCATCCCATACCCCAGGATTCTTCTTTTGGAGTAGTCGGAAGATTATATCACAAGTGGTTGTAAGTTGTGGAATGAATTGAGCAATATAGTTTAAACGCCCAAAAATGCTTCGAACTTGTTTTTTAGTCTTAGGAGATGACATAGCTTACATGGCCTTTACTTTATCAGGGTTTATTTCTATGCCATTATTACTTACCACAAACCCTAGTAGCTTCCATGATTTCACTCCAAATGTGCATTTCACAAGGTTTAACTTCAACTGGTATTTCCTCAATCTTTTGAATAGTTTCTTGAGAGTTTGGATATGATTTTCTTCTTTTCTAAACTTAGTGATTTAATCATCTATGTGCACCTCAATTTCTTTATACATCATGTCATTAAAAAATATCACCATTGCTTTTTGATAAGTTGCCCCAACATTCTTTAACCAAAATGGCATCACTTTATAGTAGAAAGTTCCCTACGGGGTGATAAATATAGTCATCTCCTTGTCCTGCTTGGCCATTTTAATCTGATTATACTTGGAGAAACCACTCATGAAAGAGTAGGTAGAACTCTTAGAAACATTATCCATAAGTACATCCATAGGAGGTAAAGGAAAATCATCCTTCGAGCTTACCTTATTCAAATCTCTAAAGTCCACACATACTCTAATCTTATTGTCTTTTTGGGGTACTGCTACAATGTTAGACACTCATTGAGGGTATTTGACTACTTCAAGGAATCCATCATCCCACTGTTTATTTACTTCTTCTTTAACCTTCATTAGTATTGTTGTTACCCATTTTTGGGTTCCCACACAAAAAATAAAAAAAAAATACATATCAAAAATATATATTCAGAAGGAATCCGAAAAAATAATAGGAGTGAGAAAATGATGCTGGAACGCCTATAAAATAGCTAGAAATTGGTTGAGGAGGTTAAAAAATACAAGAATTAAATTTTGACAGTATATTTTTAACTAACGAGAGCCTTGTTGACAAGGACAATTCAATTTGAGGAAGAAAAGTTCAAAATCAGATGTTTATGGACTCAATTAAATTTTATCTAAGGTTTAATTGAATTTATGGAGGGTTTGATTGCAAGAAAAATTGATTTTTAAGTCAATTTAGGCTTTTATTGGAAGAAATTAAAGTTTTGGGGTCCAATTATAATTTTGAAGAGTTGATTTGGTCAAATTAGGGGCTTAATAGCATCATTATTGAAGTTTGATGGCCAATTAGGGACTTGATTGAAACAATCCAAAACCAAGGACCAAACCAGAAAAGGTGGTAAAATCAAGGGATCCAATTACAATTTATCCGGGGTCTTGATTACAAAATTGTAAAAAGCATCCAAGGACCAAATTAGAAATATCCATTTGAAATTGAAAACTGCGTAGTTTCTTTGAAACTATTCATTGTCTTCTTCAAATAAAATGGCTGGCAATAAAAACAGGGGAAGCGTTAGCAGCAGAGACAGCGGAGCTGCAGTCAAAGGGAGGCACGTCTCGTGGCTGACATCCCTTGCCACTGTGATGCACGTCGACCGTTACCAAGAACGCTTGCATCCTCTGGCTATAAAAGCCAAATGAGGAACCGAACAACAACAAAAAAAGAAAAGAAAAGGAGAGAGAACGAGGAGAAATAAAAAAAAGCAGAGGGAGACGTGAGGAAGAACTGGACAACAGAGGGAGGAAGAAAACAGAGGAGAAGGGGGAGAAACAGAGAGGTAAAAATAAAAACGGGGAGGCAGAGTGAAGAAAGGAAGGAGAGAATACAAAAAAAACCGAGGAGAGGAAGCAGTGTTGGAACAGCCCTTCCACACTGTCATCTTCGTCTGCAATTGCAAGGGAGAGGGACTGTTGAACCTCTTTCAGAACCAGAGGAACCGGAGGAAAAGCAAACGAAAAAGGGAAAATATAGGTCCAAAACATGTTGTTGCTTGAGTCTTGCTTCCAGGTAACTCCAGCTTTGCAAGATAATGCACAAAACATTATGCACATAGAATTTAATTACATGGTGGTTGTAGCAAGTGTGCGTGACATATTCACGCATGCTGGCGGGAATGAATCCAGCCGGGTCACTGGTTTGGGCCAGTAACCCGGCTAGGCCTGCTGGGTCCAGCCCAACCACATGGGCCGGGTTGGGCCCAGCCCGAAAAAAAAAATATTATCTTCACAAATTATTTCAAAAACAATTGTGATTTTCCGCAAATATGTTACTGCATTTTGATCAATATTGGTTTGTATTTTTATACTGTAAAGATACAAATCTGGTATTAAAATACCTAATTTTGTCAAAACATTAAAAATAAATAAATAAATAAAATGTTTTGTTTTCATGCATACGACCAAGTCTCTAAAAAATAAAAGAAAAAAAATCATATTGTATTTTCATACAACAAAGAAAATTTTAAAAATATGTATTAGCATGCATTTTGGCTTTAATAACCAGTTTATTAAAGTCACGAGAACTAGACCAATATTTCAAAAATTCCAAAAAAAATATTTTGTTTTCTTTTAGTATCTGGGGTTACGACCTTATACATAAGACATATCTCGGATATTAATTTTTTTTTTGTTGATGTTAGAATGGTTAGGTTTTACCCAATAAGATAAAGATCTTCTTACTGAGGAGGACTTTTCTTAAGCAATAGACGGACCAACAACTAGAAAACACGACAAGACCTTAAACTTTATCAGACAATAAAACAATGCAGCTTACCTTAGGTAGGGCGTACGTGGGGTGCTAATACCTTCCTTCTACGCAACTAGTCCCCGTACCCAATCTCTGAGACCAGTTAGGGTTCCTAGTGACCAAAATACTAGGTGACGACTCTCATTCCAATTTTTCACTGATAAAAGACAAGAATTCCTTATCTTCACATCTTTGATAGATAGATAATATACATATGAGAGTAGATTTTTTCACCGCGATGCCGCACACGTGCGACAGAATGGCGACTCCGCTGGGGACCTTGTGGACTAAGCTTTGTTTTTGTCTAATAATTGTTTTGTTTGGTTTGCGTGTTTTCTGTTAATAAGCTTATTTATTTATTTTCTTACATGCTTTAATTTATGTACATATATGTTCATACATTGTATAGAATTGCCTCATGCATCACATACTTTAATTTTTGGAAAGCACACACAATCTTCTAAATGAATAGAACCTGCCCTTAGGCAGATATGAGACCCTTTTGAGACTAGATAGTCAACCTACCCTTTGTCTCACTTAATGAATAGAACCTGCCCTTAAGTTGTGTTATGTCACCTTTTGTTTTGCATCAAAGTAAGCCTTTCTTAAAGCATCTTGAACTCAAGACTTGTGATTGACATAATGGTCGTTACTCAGGAAATTTTTGCTGTAGAGCAAGAATCAAAATCATCATGCAAGGGTTACGACCATGTGTCAACTTGGAAGGGAGAGCTCATCATATAGAAACATACTCATACATTTATCATACATATTGCCCAATTGAAACGTAGGTCCCCCACCCAAGATTTGCTACACCTGAAAGATGGAAAATGAAGAAATAGCTCAGTTAGAGGTCCATTATCAAAATGAAGTTGATAGCATCAAAGGTGAAGTAGCTAGACTCACAGATCTACTTGAACAAGTGCTGAGTGTCAAGAATGGAAAGAGAATGTCTGCACAGCCTCTTATGGAAGCACTGTCAGTTCACGTTCCACACAAGAAAAAATAATGAACTCTTTTCCTCAACACTTCACTAACAACGATCACAACCTCAAAGTTGTTTTGCCTCTCTTTCATTTCAGTCGCGAACAGCAACAACAACGCCTTTTGTCATCAATTAAAGAGGATCTTCTTTCTTGTTCATTTGCATTGTTAATTGTTCACCACCTCCATATCTTTCAATGGCACCCAATAGCTGTCAGCCTTCTGTGCCATGTGCATTGGCCTTCTTTGAAGTCACCCCACTGTGAACTCAATTCTAGTTCAGCAACACAAGATGTTGGTCTTAAGAAAAAAAAACATGATTAGACATTGAAGTACTACGTGGTAGAGCTCTCTTTGTAGAGATTTGTTTGTGGATCTACTAGTGGGGAATGCAAGAAGGGATGCAGTAGTTTCATACGCTACAAAGCTTTCTCTCATTAGCAAGAGCACCAAAACACAGTGGTAAACAGAAGAGCCAGACCTGATCTAAAAAACATGAGTATACCTTGAACTTCAACGTAGCGGTGCTTTCTCTACAGAGATCTGTTTGTGGCTCTACAGGTGGGAAATACAAGAGGGGATGTAGTAGTTTTAGATGATATGAAAATTTACCCCACCAGTTTCAGCACCGAAACAATGTAATGGGCAGAAAAGTTAGACCTGGTCTGAAAACATGAGTAGATGTTGAACTTCAATATGGCAGAGCTCTCTCTACAAAAATCTGTTTGTGGCTCTGCAAGTGGGGAATACAAGAGGAGATGTAGTAGTTTCATATTCTATAAAACGTTTTGCCGGCAGTTGCATTACTGAAACACAGTAGTAGGGAGAAGAGATAGACCTGATAGGGAAAACAAGAGTAGCATCACACTTCAACAGAGTAGAACTCCTTATGTAGAGATCTGTTTGTGAATCTGCCAATGAGGAATCAAAAAAGGGGTGAAGTAGTATTAAATCATCTATGATTGTTTCCCACTAGTGTTAGCATCAAAACACAGAAGTAGGGAGAAGAGACAGATCTGGGTTGAAAAATAAGAAGAAGACTAAAACTTCAACAGAGCAGAGCTCCCTCTACAGGTGTCTGTTTGCTGCACTGTCAGTGACGAATCGAAAGTGAGACAAAGGAGTTTTTCAGGCTCTCTTCAAGTTGAGATGACACATGTTTCCACATGTCGGCGGTGGCAGTGCTGCATGTTTCCATGCGCTGCCAAGATTACCTAGCTGTTGGAAAGTTTCCAACAATCCTCAAACAACCACAACAACATTGGAAGATTGACATGATATTATGAGGATTGCTGAAAGAATTGAACAAGCTATGTAGATGGGAAAGATTGAAGGTTCTGCCCAAGATTCCAGAATAATGATGAGAGATGAATTAGGAGATGACTCTGAAGATGGGAAACCATGGTTATATGGTCTAGTCAAGTCTCACTCAAGCATCAACTACTCAAATGTCTTTGCCAAAGATTAACATACCTCTGCCACTCAAGTTTGCCTAACAGAATCTGCTAGATTCCAAACTTGTTGCCTCGAGTCCGTTAAATCCCATGCAACCACTATTTTCTAGGTGGTATAATCCAAACAAGATTTGAATATCATGGGGGGACTTCAAGCCATTCAGTTGAACAGTTGCAAGAATTTCAAGAATCGAGTTCAGAGGATAGTGAACAAGAGGCAAGTTGAATTTATAAAAGATGAGGTCATTGGCTATATTGTCACCACAACATCCTCAGAATAACAAGTGATCGAAATTGCTCGGCAAAACACAGATATTGCCAGAGTAGCTGATCCAAGAAAGGTGTTGAACTGTCAATCATTTTTGTTATGGATTTTGCCATCTTGCATTTTGTTTTGGGGTCACATCTCATCCTTTAATGAAACATGTCTTTTCATTGTCTCTTTGTTGTTCTGAAAGCATGAGATGTTTATTTCAATGTGTATTTTGATATAAAAAAATTATCGAACTCCAACATGTAAAATTAAGGCTAACCAATCCTAAAAGATTGAAAGTGTTTTGATTGCAGAAATGACTCGATGCTTGAAAATGACATGAGGTGACCAAACAATTTTGAACTCATACCTCCTGAAACTGAACCACACATCATATAGCTAAGTTTTAGCAGTATGTATAATGACATATAGTGGATTCGGTAGTTATGGATTTATAAATCATGATTCTTATAAGTCCAAATCATTACACTAGATGAGGTCAAAATTTATTGGTTCTAACTGACCTTGCTTGAAATGAGAAAAGGTCATCTTTGATATCCCCTCACTTTCTAAAGATATTTATCCTTTGCAAACCCATTTTGAACCTGATAAAATATTTCTTTTCAAAAGAAACCCTGGCCAGGATCACACCCCATATTGGGGGCAAATAAGAGATTTATGTTAGCAAAGATGAGGAAAATGTTAGAGTCAATTGATAAGGGAAGGCTTAGAATAAAAGTCCAACGTTTGAGAGAGAGCTAAAAGAAAGAAGACATATATTAGGGGCATGTTAGAAAACTTTGAGGAAGGCTATGTGAAAGTCATATAAAAAAAAATTACTAAGCTACAAACAAGACTTTTGGTATCCATGATGAAGCCTTTGATGTTATCAAATGATTGAGATTGGTTATTCATCAAGGAAAGTTGGATATGCATTATGGCCTATGTTAAGAAATTCTGATCTTTAAGGTTAACATGGTTATATGTAATTTGAAGAATAGTTGATGTTGATCCGAGGTCTTTGAAACCCTCAAACACCTTTTGAGCCTGTAAAATTCCTCTTCTTTCATAGCCATGAACCATAGCCTGCATTATATGATTTTAAAAGCCCTTTTTAATCAAGTAAGCAATTGGAACCGATAAATGATGCTCTCAAAACTTGAAGAGCCTTTCCATAAGAATTATGACTTCAAGAACTAAGCTACTAGTTATTATGCATGCTGATAAAATAGGTGCTAAAAAAAAAGTCTTTGTCGATAAAGCCTCAAGTTTTGACTTGAACATCTTGTTTCTTGAAATTCCTAGAAGGTCACCTTATCACAGACCATCAAATGATATACCCAAGATCAAAGATTAAATCAGACACAAAAAACCATGGGAAAGGCCATTTTATTCTTGCAACGGGTCAATTTCTGTTTTTCAAAATACAAGACAATCAAAGGATTACATTGAATAACATGTGTTGGATCTTTGATTAAAGAAGCTTGACTTTAAAAAAAAATATTTTTTTTAAATGACATCTCTAATTTCATTTCAACAATTACACCTTGAATAGACATGATTTTTGAAATATGAGAGTTGATTCCCGAACAAGAAAGATTGTCAAACAAGAAGAGCATTGATTGAGTTTGCAAAATCCTTGAAAGAAGTGACATCAATGCTTCTCGACACTTTTGAAAAGTTGAGCAGCCGGGGACAATACAGTGGACCCTGAAAAGAGAAAACAAGCAGTATTCAGATCAGCTAGGGGGCAATAAAAAATGATTAAACGATGAATCGGTGAACTGAGGACAATGTGGTTCAAAGAAAGATAATTCATATCATATTGGAGGTAAGTCAGTAGATGATTAGCAATCTAAGATGAGGGCAACACCAGAAAACCTCTTGATGAGTGCTGGTAGGATGCACACAACTAATCAAAGAACGATTCTCGAGAGAATCCAAGAGATGAACAATTTGTTAAGCTCCTTTATGACGAATCAAACAACACCACATTAGGGGCCATTGTCAAGCTTGATAAACAGTGAAACCAGTAATCATCAAAGATAGCCTAGGATAGGCGCTGCATTTACAGTTGAGTGGATGACTAGCACATGAACGGGCCAGTACATTGAAAGAACAAAGAAGGCTTTGGATAGCAAACAAAGACACCCTATGACGATGGAACATCAAAGAGGGGGGACCTATATTTCAAATCAGGTAAGGATGCATGCATGTCATCTAACCTCAAAGAATTGCACACATATTTTTATTCGTTACAGGAAAATCTTCAAAGAAGTCCAGTAAGATAAGAAAAAAAAAAGAATCATTGAGCTGATAATAACAGAGAATCATGGTTGTGACCCTGAAACGGGAAGAAGATGAGATGAACCTTACTATTAGAAAAGTCTCAAAGAAATGAGAATATCAACCTTGTCATCATGAGGAGTCTTCAGGTCAACCCTGCAATCAGGAAGCACCAAGTTTTCCAACCTTGTCATCGAGAAACACCCAGTTAATTTCAGTCATCAGGAAAGACAGATGTCACCCTACAATTAGAAAGGACCGATGTCAGTCCTGCAAAATCACAAAAAAAGAAAGAAAGAAAGAAAGAAAGCATCAAGAGAAAAGTTTGATCAAACCTTATCATCAAGAAGAAAAATGAGAAGAACCTTACCATTAGGAAATTCTCTAAACAAAAGAAGAAAGTTCAAACCCTACCATCAGGAAGAACACACATATTCTAGTTCTGGTTAAAGGGGTTTGCCAGATGGGATCTCAGTTTAGCCCAACCATATAGATTTTGGTTCTCGTTAAAGGGGATCGCCGGATGGGATCTCAAGTTAGCCCAACCACACACAAAAATTGGTTCTGGTTAAAGGGGATTGCTGGATGGGATCTCAGGTTAGCCCAACCACACAAATTTTGGTTTTGGTTAAAGGGGATCGCCGGAAGGGATCTCAGTTTAACCCAACCGCACAAATTTTGGTTTTGGTTAAAGGGGATCGCCTGATGGGATCTCAGTTTAGCCCAACTGCACAGATTTTGGTTCTCGATTGCCAGATAGGATCTTAGGTAAACCCAATCAAAAGGGCAGGTTGCCCCTGAAAATAGACCAAAGTGAGTATGTATGGGTAGGTCGCCCATGAAAATAGACTAGTGTGAGTGTATGGGATGGTCACCCTTGAAAATAGACCAGGCTAAACATGTGTGGGTAGGTCACTCGTGAAAATAGACCAGTGTGAGTGTGTGGGCAGGTTGCCCATGAAAATAAATCGTGTGAGTGTGTGGTTCGGTCGCCCCTGAAACTAGACCAGGATGAACATGTGTGGGTAGGTCACCCGTGAACATAGACCATTATGAGTGTGTGGGTCGGTCGCCCTTGAATATAGACCAGGTTGAACATGTGTAGGCAGGTCGCCCGTGAAAATAGATCAGTATGAGTGTGTGTGCTCGTCGCCCCTGAAAATAGACCACTTTGAGTATGTGTGGGCAGGTCGCCCGTGAAAATAGACTAGTGTGAGTACGTGTGGCCAAGTCGCCCGTAAAAGTAGACCAGTTTTCTTCAAAAGGGGCAGGTCACCCAAGATAATGAGATCATTTTCTTTTTCTTTTTCTTTACAAGCTTACTATGCAAGACAATGATGATGTTTTGCTTCGTAAGCATTGTATAGAGGAGGCATCTGTTGTTACCTATTTTTGGGTTCCCACACAAAAAAAAAATACAAAAAAATATATATTCGGAAGGAATCCAAAAAAATAATAGGAGTGAGAAAATGATGCTGGAACGCCCATAAAATGGCTAGAAATTGGTTAAGGAGGTTAAAAAAATACAAGAATTGAAATTTGACAGTATATTTTCAACTAGTGAGAGCCCTGTTGATAAGGACAATTCAATTTGAGAAAGAAAAGTTCAAAATCAGATGTTTATGGACTCAATTAAATTTTATCTAAGGTTTAATTGAATTTATGAAGGGTTTGATTGCAAGAAAAATTGATTTTAAAGTCAATTTAGGCTTTTATTGGAAGAAATTAAAGTTTTGGGGTCCAATTATAATTTTGAAGAGTTGATTTGGTCAAATTAGGGGCTTCATTTGCATCATTATTGAAGTTTGATGACCAATTAGGGACTTGATTGAAACAATCCGAAACCAAGGACCAAACAGGAAAAGGTGGTAAAATCAAGGGATCCAATTACAATTTATTCGGGGTCTTGATTACAAAATTGTAAAAAACATCCAAGGACCAAATTAGAAATATCCATTTGAAATTGAAAACGACGCCGTTTCTTTGAAACTATTCATTGTCTTCTTCAAATAAAACGGCTGGCAATAAAAATAGAGGAAGCGTCAGCAGTAGAGATAGCGGAGCTGCAGTCAAGGGAGAGGGATTGTTGAACCTCTTTCAAAACCGCACTATCCATGATCAAGCTCAGAGGAACTGAAAAAAAACACGAATACTAGTAGCAAGGAAAAACAAAAGAAGAGGAAGAACTAGAGGAACCAGAGGAAAAGCAAACGAAAAGGGGAAGATATAGATCCAAAACATGCTACTGCTTGAGTCTTGCTTCCAGGTAACTCCAGCTTTGCAAGATAATGCACAAAACACTGTGCACTTAGAATTTAATTACATGGTGTCTGTAGCAAGCGTGCGTGACTTATTCACGCACGCTGGCAGGAATGAATCCAGCGGGGTCACTGGTTTGGCCAGTTACCCGGCTAGGCCTGCTGGGTCCAGCCCGAAAAAAATATATATATTATCTTCAAAAATTATTTCAAAAAAAATTGTGATTTTCCGCAAATATGTTCCTACATTTTGATCAATAATGGTTTGTATTTTTATACTGTAAAGATACAAATCCGGTATTAAAATACCTGGTTTTGTCAAAACATTATAAATAAATAAATAAAATGTTTTGTTTTCATGCATACGATCAAGTCTCTAAAAATAAAAGAAAAAAATTATATTGTATTTTCTTACAACAAAGAAAAATTCAAAAATATGTATTAACATGCATTTTGGCTTTAATAACCAGTTTATTAAAGCCACGAGAACTAGGCCAATATTTCAAAAATTCTAAAAAAATTATTTTGTTTTCTTTCAATATTTGGGGTTACGACCTTATACATGTATCTCGAATATTAAATTTTTTTTGTTGACGTTAGAACGGTTAGGTTTTACCCGATAAGATAAGGATCTTTTTACCGAGGAAGACTTTTCTTAAACAATAGACGGACCAACAACTAGAAAACACGACAAGACCTTAAACTTTATCAGACAATATAACAATGCAGCTTACCTTAGGTAGGGCGTACTTGGGGTGCTAATACCTTCCCTTTACCCAATCAGTCCCCGTACCCGATCTCTTAGACTAGTTAGGGTTTCTAGTGACCAAAATATTAGGTGGCGACTCCCATTTCAATTTTTCACTGATAAAAGATAAGAATTCCTTGTCTCCCCATCTTTGATAGATAGATAATATACATATGAGAGTGGATTTTTTCACCGCGACGCCGCACATGTGCGACAAGTATGTCAGATCTCGCCCTCCTTAATTTTTGTTTGACCGACTTGCAACCTTCTATCAAGGGTAACTTGTGTACTATAATCTTAATATCCAAACCAGGCATGTCAGCATATGACAATGCAAAAACATCAACATATTCTTGTAAAAGAGCAGCCAAATCATTTCTCACATTAGCAGTGATTAGCATCTCAATTTTCAGTTCTCTTTTATCTTGCATAGTGCCTATTTTCCAATTATAGCTCTTGTTTTGTAGGCTCCCATGTATACTCAAACTATTCCACCTGCTTTGTAAACTATTTGATGTCTTCCTTCTCAAATCCCTTCCCATCCATTGTAATTATAGTTTTATCAAAGTTAGGCCAATTATTCTCAATGCAATGAATTTATTAATGATCTCCTTTTAGATTTCCTAAAAGTGAAAAGTGTTTTGGTTATGAGTGTATAATTTACATTTGGGAAAATAAATAGTAAAAACTAAGGCATAATTAAAAGAAAAATGCTTGATCTAATTAAAATTTGAAAAGAGAAAAAAGGCTTAACAATAAAACCTTATTGCCAATATCTTGAGCCATGATTTTTGGTATGGTACATTATCCAATCAAAACAAAAACATTTAGATAAAGCATACTATTACTTTTTGAAAACAATCGGGACTTCTTGAATCTCCCAATTGTTTAACTCTTCCCCATCGGCCAACTCTCTCACAAATTCATATAGGACTTCTAAAGTGCCAATAGTCAGTTAAGGTAACAATTCATGAGGAAATGTTAAATCTACCCTCAAAAACTCCTTTGTGGTCTTTTTTTTTTAAACCTTTCAAGATAGTTGATAGTAGCACCATTAAATTCAACTCATCTTCGACATTTACAACCTCAAACATATTAATATTTCCATCCTCACTTTCTTCAACTTCATTGTAAGGGATTGACACATTTCTTATCATAGACAGAGCCTCCTTATCATCAAATTCCCATTGATGATAAACATGACTTGCTGATGTAAGGAAGATGCGATAACTTGAGCTACATGTAACCAAGGTCTTCCTAACAACATGATATGTGAGGGATGGATATTCATCCCATGCAATGTCACTTCAGAAAAGTTCTCCCACTCTTTTGATACAAACAACTTGAGTGGCTTTTGGTTGAACCACCAAAAATTTCTAAATATTGGAGTTTCAGCTTCTATGTGACTTACCATCCAGATAAATAGCAATGAGACCCAACATCTCATAAAACCTTTCCCAATATTTTCACAATGATTGAGAGATAGGAATATCTCAGCCAAAATTGCAATAGAAGAATTAATCTTTGTTTTCTCATACCCAACAAACTTGGTTGCTTCCATACTAATAATTCCAGTGGTAGAGGGATACAATTGCAGTCGAAATATCCCTAAAGCCAATATTCTACACTTCTCCATTCTAGCACACGGATTAGACTTTTTTGCCAATCAGCAGCTCCTCTAGTTGTTTCCATCTTAAACCCCCATAATTTGTTTTTCTCTATATGGGTTCATTTGATGGATTCTTAATAGCTTAGCAAGCTCTTTTATAGTATTCTCAATTCTTTGGTGAAAGTATACCTTATGGACATCTTCAGGGAAAATTTTCATGACACCATATTGCTTAATAGTAGGCACCATATCGATGTTCCAAATGTAAAGCACCGATAATCAAGGTCCCAAAAATGTATCAAAGCTTTTATGGCTAATGACAACACTGACACTTTCAAAAGATGCAAAATCCTTTCATATATCTTGGTAAATTCTGTCTCATCTGCTAGATACTTGGTGAGCTAAAACAACTTGTTGGCATCATTTATTACAAATCTTACATCCCTAAGCAGCAGTATCCCACCGACATCCAATCTAGGGCAGTCTCCCTTTGTTAACTGCAGTGATACAGATTCAAACTCATACTCAACAGTTGTGATCTCATGATTAGCAGCCATTATGTCACCCACATGTCATAACCCATTTCTGGGTAATTCCCCAAATACATCTCCTTTCTTTCAAAAATAAAAACCAAAAAAATAAAATAAAGACTAGCATTTTGGCAAGAGCAAGCTAGAAGGATTTCACATGTAGAAAAAATCAAACTGTAATTTTGGATAGAATCAGACGCCTAATTGTACTCCATTTTATCCAAAACTAGAGAGACAATGCAAATTCAAAGTCAAGTTACATGATTATTAAACGAATCTACATATAAATTAAGCCTAAGAATATAATTAGATTTTTAGTAGGCTAATTTGATTTAATCATGAGTCAATTTAAATTTTAATTATGGTTAAGAACTAATTTGGGTTCAATTGAAGGATTTAATTAGTTGCAAAGACTTAATTATACTTTAAATGGGTCAAATTAATTTTATTACATGCTTGATTGGTGAAAAATTAAGTTTGAGAACCCAATTTGGGCTTAATTGAGAAGATTTGAATTTTTGGAGACTAAATTTAATTTTTACTAAGTCAATTGATTGAAATCAAGGGTAAAATTACAAGAAAATTAAAGTTTTAGGGTCAATTTAGTGTTAAATTGAAGAAATTCACAGCCAAAGACCATTTTGCAAAAGATGTCGAACTATGGGCACTCAATTGATTGAAATCAAGGGTGAAATTGAAGAAAATTGAATGTTTAATGGTCAATTGAGGGTTAAATTGCATAAATCCAAGACTAAGGAACAAAATGAAAAAGGCACTGAAATCCGAGGCTGAAATTGAAGTTCGTTAGGGGCAAAATTAAACAAAATTAAAAGTATGAAGTTGACACGACCAAAGAGTTGATGTCTTCTCCCAAGTGTAGGAGTGTCGAAGTAATAAATAACCCGGCAAGACCGGGGTCGACCACAGGGAGGTTAACTGTATAAACTACAAATAAAGAAATAGATAATAACATAAAATGAGTTGAAGAGAGCTTTGAGATGTGATATTGATATAAGAATTAAACAAAGATAAAATAGTTGTCAAGGTTAAAGGATCCACTAATGGATTTCAAACAAGTATAGTATAAACTCTTTTTATTACTCAACTAGAAACCACACACAAAGGAGGTTCCAATCGGATTATAAATTGTTAAAATGATTACATTAGTTATCTTAATCGAATAATGTTAATACTTATAAATGTTGTCAGGTATTCATGATTATAACTTATGTTAACAACAAATCAAGTTCCTTTCATAGCACAGGTGTCGGTTATACCATACGGTTGGGCTATGAAAGTGCCAGGTATTTATTGTACCAAGGGTTATATAACATAAATCTAGATTAACCATTTAACAAGCAAAGTACTAAAAGTGAACAAGATAGCAAATACAAAACATGTTAGTATCAAACATTAAAATCTATGTTGAGTTTATACTATACTTATTCTTACACCATTAGTGTAATTTTTTCACCTTGACATAATAAACTTAGCTAAACATAATGAAAGAGAGAAACATAAATAAACAAGATAATAACATAAATAAGATATAAGTTAACAAAGTAAAGGAAAGGAAAAGAAAAGCATAAACAAGAGATTAATATAAACAAAACTTAAGCATTACAAAAATATAAAGAGAGAGAGCAAGAATATGATCTTGATCTGAAAACCAAGATGCCTAAATGCATGGCAAATACCTCCTTTTAAAGGCCAAAATTCAGAACTATTGATTTGATGACTAATTGTTGAGTGGGTGGCCACATCTTGACTTGGTGACAATCCTTATCTTTTTGTCTAAACACAATGTCATTGCTAACGTCAGAATTTGAACAGATATTCTTCATGAAAGTTCTGGGACATTGTCTCAACTTTCCAACAAAATAAAAATTGGTGTATTTGGACTTCTGGAACTCGAGATATGGGCTGAACACTAAACAGTATCTGGACTGCATGATAGATTCTGACTTCTCCGTTGTTGCTACCATTTGAACTCGAAAATGACACTTTTAAATCTTGGACTCTTCATGAAAGTTTTAAGCCTATATCTTAGCTTTCCAAACATATAAACCAGACCTAAATCGAAGTTCTACAGCTCTAATTATGATCCAATAATCAAATGGTGTTCTAGTTTAGACTGAACCAGCATCTCTTTTATAATCTTAGCCCTCTCTTTGTCTTCTCAATTTCAGTAGTTAAACTCATCAATCAACCCTTTGATTTATGTGATAGACCTACATTTTAAATGAACATTTACCATAAATTAAATGTATCTTATATTATCAGACTTGTTATTATAAAACATACTCTAGTTAAGGAGTTATTGATACTTCAAGTGCAAAATGATGATATAAAACCTTGATAAAAATCCACTTTTAAGTACTAATCAAAAGCTAATCAGAGGTGTAATTGAGAGATATCAGAAATCAAAGGACCATATATGTTATGGCTGATTGACACCACAACACTTGTGACACCGTCCCAAAGTGGCCAACCCGACCAACCCTTTTCCTGTAACAAATCTGACAACCCATGATACCTACTTTAAGCTAACGGTTGAGATCCTTCCGGGTTGAATCAGTGGCCAAGATTTGGCACCAGTAAAGACAAAATGTCCCTCTCCACCAACTCCACGACCAGGCCACCAACAGCTTCCCACGCTAGGTACACTCCTCTCTTCTTCTTCTCCTCTGTTCCCCTTGTTTTCGTCTTATACGCAAAACAATAATTTGTTCTGCATGAAAGGCGTCACTGGGGATATCCGCCCCCCGCGGGGGGG
>Ga0307515_10008969_pt1 | contig 19433 bp, 3 predicted proteins | sample 17_EM_MG_FD_194513 | JGI IMG/M metagenome (GOLD analysis project Ga0307515, IMG submission 194513) | Populus trichocarpa ectomycorrhiza microbial communities from riparian zone in the Pacific Northwest, United States - 17_EM | ecosystem: Host-associated > Plants > Roots > Unclassified | place...
GCAGGGAGCTTTCTTATAGATTAAAGAATCTGCAATATAAATAGCAGTTAGATTAAGAGATAGATTTATAAACCTAAAGGACTTACCAGGGGAATATAGTATTTAGCCTAAAGATTGGAAAGGTAATACTAAGATTAAAAAGCAGGAAGACTTTACGGGTCTACTTATAAGACGTAATAAAAAAGAAACTATAAAGGAATTTAGAGTAAGAATTACCTTATAGTAAAAACAGAAACTAGATAAGAGATTTAGTATATTGGGACATATAAGAGACAGAGTACCTATATAAAAGGTCACTAATAGGCCTAGAGTAGGCACACTAAGAGCTAAGTAGCTTACTAAATTAGAACAAGAAGAGAATCTAGGGATCCTAACTAGGTTTAAAGAACAACATATAAAGGGCTATTATAATATAGTAATAAAAAGATACTTCTTTACGGACGAGCCGTATACACTTAAAGGGTTATACTAAAAGTGGTATAGACAACAACACAATAATAAGTGGGAAGATTTCTATATATAGTTAGACGAAAAAGTTGTCCAGGACCACCCGATTATAGAAAAGGCTATAACTTATATTAAAGGAGCCTTAATTATAATATTAAAGGATCTAGAGGAGCAATTAGAGGACTAGAGAAGTAAAAGGTAAATCTTAGTACCTGCAAATAAAGTCGCAACGCTTAAATTAATATAAAAAAGGTTTAAACTTAAGGATAAAGATAAGCTAAGAGTTAACCTAAGATACTAAGCATATTATACACTATCGTGGATAGTATATATAGATAATATATATAATATATATAGAGCACCTAAGGATAAAAACTAAAAGTATCTAATAAGAATATATTAGATGACGGACGAGGCAAAATATTAAAACGCTAAGTATATGTATGGTTAGCACCCTATAAAAGTTTAAAAATAAAGGGACTTAATACTTTAACTAAAAAGATTCCTTACGGAAGAATGCCTAGACGGATGATAATAGTAAGAATATCTAAAGAATACCTATTTATAGTATATTAAAGATAAAAAGCAAACTAAGTATTAGCCTAAGTTAGACTAAGTATAAAAAGGATTAAGCAGCCAGTAGTTAGGAAAAGTAGAGGCCTACGGAACTAAAAGGAACCAGTAGTAGAGCCTTAGACCCTTAAAGGAATTTAAGGATAGCACCTAAATTTATAAGTTAAGTGGCAAGATTAACAGTTTAAGGCATTAATAGATAGTAGATTAATAAGAAACCATATCTTACTAGTAGCAGTTAAAAGAATAGGGTTACCGCATAGGAAAAAGGAGCATCCTTACCTATTAGTAATAATTTTAGGAGATCTAATAAACTATGGAGGAAGTATTATTAATCTTAAAATAGGACCTATTTAGTTAACTATTAAAGGGAGACAGATCGAGATATCTTTTAATATATTACCATTAGGTAATAATAAGGCAGTGTTAAGAATGCCTTAGTTATAAGAATATAATCTAAAGATTAATTGGGTTATAGGTCAAGTTAATATTAGGGATACTTAATAATATAAGATGTAATAATAAGCCAAGATAGTATAGTACTAAGTAGGAGCAACCTATAAAGAAATAGAGAAAGGGCTAAGCCATATACTAAAGAGATACTATAAATACGATAAGAAACTATAGTTACTAAAAAGTAAAAAGCTGTTAAAGTATATAGCGTAGGACTATAAAATAGAATTAGAACCAGGAATAAATCTAAGGTTCTTTCCAATCTATAAGCTTACCAAAGAGGAAGGTAGAGCATTAAAAGAGTTTATCTAAGAAAACTTATAAAAGGGATATATTAGACTATTATAGTTATTAGCGGGTTATCCAGTACTATTCGTACTAAAGAAAAATAATAAACTAAGACTGTATATCGACTATAGATAGTTAAACAGCATCACTAAAAAGGATAGGTATCCTTTACCCTTAATTAGCAAAATCTAGAATAGAATAGGCAATGCGTAAATCTTTACAAAGATAAATCTAAAATAGGCGTACTATTAAATTAGGATCAAGAAAGGCAACGAATAGAAGGCAGCCTTTAGGTCAAAGAAAGGACTATATAAGCCATTAATTATGCAATTCGGGCTAATAAATGTACTAGTAACGTTCCAGAAGCGAATTAACAATATATTAGGAGAATACTTAGATAAATTTGTTATAGTATATCTTAACGATATTATTATCTATTTAATAACTAAGGAAGAATATAGAGAATACGTTAAATGGGTTTTAAAGAGACTACAGGAAGAATAGATACTAGTAGTAATTAAAAAATACGAGTTCTTTACCAGGAAGACTAATTTCGTTAAATTTATTATTAAACTAGGCTAACTTAGCATAGATTTAAAGAAGATTAAGGCTATAGTAAATTAGTAAGAACTAGAGAACGTTATACAGTTAAGATCGTTCCTAGGGTTTTATAATTACTGCAGAAGGTTTATAGCGCAATAGTTAAAGGATATTAAGCCATTTACGCGATTAATAAAAAAAGAAGAACTATAGGCATAGGGAAAGGAATAATAAGAACTATTTCAAGAAGTTAAGAGGTTATTTACCCAAGAACCAGTTCTTAAGATCTATTAACTAGGACTAGAGACGGTTATAGAAATAGATATATTAGACTTTATACTAGAAGTATACTTTATATAAAAGCATCTAGATAGATAGCACCTAGTGGCATACTATAGTTGGAAGATAACACTACTAGAGTTAAACTATAACATCTATAATAAGAAGTTATTAGGTATAGTTATAGCATTAAAGGAATAAAGAGCATTTTTATAAGGCATAGAGAAACTATTTATAGTTAAAACGGATTATAAAAACCTAATAGGATTCCTTATAATAAAGGAACTTAATTAAAGATAGGTTAGATAGGTAGAGATACTTATAAAATACTATTTTAAGATTTAGTATATTAAGGGTACAGATAATACGTAAGCCAATACGTTAAGTTAAAAGGCTAAACTATAAAATAATAAAAAGCTATTAGGGGCTTTACTGCAAAAAGATATAGATAGATTAATTAGATATAATTATCCAAAAATTATAATAACTTAAAAAAATAAGTTAAAAAGGATTTATAAATTACTAAAGAGCTTTTAGGCATAAAGAATTCTAAAAGCATAGCTAGAAAATCTATAGATGGATATATACAAAAACCAAGAAGTAAAGTATATCCTAAGAAGCATAGCAGAGTAATTTATAGAAGATTTCTATAAAGGACTAACTTAAGAACACAATAGAGCTATAGGCTTAGTGTTAAGACTCTAGGAGGAGTATATTATTAATAGAATCTAAAACCTAGTATAAAAGGTTATAAGAGAATATCTAAATTGCTAAAGGAATAAACTAATAAGGCATAAGCTATACGGAGGGCTATAACCTATTAAAATACTAAAGAGACTATAGGAGGTTATATTATAGGACTTTATTATTAAGTTACCAAAGTTAAAGAATCCTATTACCGGACGGGATTATAATACAATCTTAGTAATAGTAGATAAGCTTATAAAGTGGGGATACTTTATAGCCTATATAGAAGAAATCTCAGCGGAAGATATCGCTAGAATCTATATTAAAGAAGTGTTTATAAGACACGGAGCACTAAATAAGATTATATTAAATAGAGATCTAAGATTTATAGTAGTATTTTAGGAGGTATTCTTAGCGGAATAAGGAGTTAGAGCAGTAACTTCTACCGCATATTATCCGCAGACAGACGGTTAAACGGAAAGATTAAATTAGACACTAGAGCAGTATCTAAGGCACTATATTAATCACGTATAAAATAATTAGGTATTATTATTACTAGTTATATAGTTTATATATAATGCAACACCACAGGAAGAAATAGGTACTTTATTATTTAAGGCGAATTATAGATATAAGCCGAAAATATTATTATTGCTACGTTAAGTAAAGAAGATAAGTAGCACAGCTAAGTAAAGAATGGAGACATTAATAAATCTTTATAAAAACCTTATAGAAACAGCTAAAGTAGTATAGTAAAGAATAAAGAAATACTATAACGCTAAGAGATCTAAGGGACCAGATCTTAAGGAGGGAGATAAAGTATGGCTACTATATAAAAAATTTAAGAGTTAACGACTAAGTAAGAAGTTAGACTATGTTAGACTAGGACCTTTTAAAATTACGCAAAAATTTTTATAGGTTACGTTTAAGTTAAACCTACTAGCTAAAATAAAAATCTACCTAGTATAGTATATTATAATACTAGAGCCAGTATATAGGAATATTAAGCCACTAGTTTATAAAGCAGATATATATAGAGGGTAAGAAAAAGACAAATAGTAAGTTTTAAGGATTATTAGTTATAAGGATATAGATAGTAAAATATAGTATAAGGTAAAGTAGATAGGCTATAATAAGACTACCTAGGAGCTACTAGAAAATCTAAAGAACGCTATATATTATATTATGATATTCAATTACGCTATTGCGGCTCCCGTTAGGGTCTATGCAGCGGGTTTATATAAGTATATATATATACATGTATAAGAGGGGAACCGTACCGCTAGGGCCGGATAAAACCTCTCCTTCTCTTGTTATACGGCCTATATGGCTTATTATACGGCCTATATAGCCTCTCTTCTAATTAGTAACTGCCAAGCACGAGTAAATATCTCTTTAAGGCGCTATAGAAAAGCCATCTTAATGCGTACTCCTGGGTTTATCTAGTGGGGTATATAGCTAGGGCCTAGGTTCCGTTCCTAGCTGCTCTAATTATCTAGGTAGGGCGTAGGCCGGTAGCCTATAAGGCTAGTAGTGGTATAGAAGGTTCCGTTATTTGCATCTACGTTAACGTACGCAGCTCTATACCTTACTACGTTTTATTAAGTTCTGTTAGGATATTAACCTCTACCAAATTCTGCTAGGTTACCAAATTCTGTTAAATTCTGCTAGGTTGCTAAAGTTCTGCCAACTTCTGTTAGGTTATTAGATTCTATTAAGTTACCGAGATTCTACCAAATTCTGTTAGGTTGCTAAAACTCTGCCAAATTCTATTAGGTTGCTAAAACCCTACTATATTCTATTAGGTTGCCGAAATTCTACCAACTTCTATTAGGTTGCCGAATTCTGCTAAATTCTGCTAGGTTAATAAGTTCTGCCGAATTCTGCTGGGTTGCTAGAGTTCTGCTAACTTCTACCAGGTTGCCATCTATAAAATTCTGCCATATTCTGCTATCCCTGTAGTATTTATCCTCCGCCTCTTATAGCACTTCCTAGCCTCCTCTCTTTACTCTAGCCAGCTCTCTAGCAAATAAGAGGTATAGTAAGAGGTTTATCTACATAAACCAGTCCGTAACTACCTTAGCAGCCTTTAGCTTAGTTAGGAGCTCTTTATATAAGGATATTCTAGTATAGTAATATATTTCCGCCCGGCTAGCAGCGTGTCTAGGGCAGAACACCACTACGTGTATTGTTGATTATTGGCTGTGGCCGCATGGGCAGGCCAGGGTTGGGTGCCCTAGTACTTTTCGGTAGTAGAGGTATCTATTAAGCCCTATATGCTCGGTTCTGAGCAGCGTATTAATCGTGCTCTCTACCTTTGTAAGCCTTACGTGGCGTTTAAAGACTTCCTTGTTCCATGGCTCGGCCTAGGCCGTCGTATAGTGGGTGAGCGTGCTCTAGTACTTTTCCCATTCCCTTTTCCACCGCTCCTCAAACGCCTCTTGTACCCCAGCCCTTCTACTTCTCTTATACTGCGCTTTAGATAAGTCCATTGGCCGTGTATCTGTCCCTAAGATAGTGGCCGCCATCCTCTTAAGCTTATCCCGTCTAGTGGGCCGCATTGGTGGCTTTATTCTGGGCCGGAGTTAGTGGGCTATCGTGGCCCGTATAGTAAAGAACGCTATAAGAAAGGTATAGGAGTATTAAAGGAAAATAGGTTAGGTAATATTAATAAAAAAGGATCGCTAAAGAACGAGTTACCTAAGGGGGACCTAGGAAGAGCGACTGCTAAATTACTTAGAGTTATTTTCTTTACAGGAAGAGAGTTGGTTCTTTTATTACTAAGTTCCTATAGACCTTATTTTACAAGTTTCTACTCCTTAAAATAGACCTTCTTATACACTTTCTTAAGATAAAGTAACTAAGTAAACGCCGCGATGCGAGTATCTAGAGCCTTCTATTCTATATCCTAAGAACGCTTAAGCTTAGTAAGGGCCTATGCTAGATTACTATTAAGCTTCGCAGCAGCAGATTAAATATAAAACCCTATAATAAATTACTTAGGGAACTTAACGACTATTAAGAGTAATAGGACGTGTATACTTAGCGTTAGAAGTAAAGTAAACGTTATAGGACAAATAAATATTCGCTTTAGTATACTCTAAATATAAAGAGGGTTACCGGGAGAAAGGACTCGCCAACGTAATATAAACTAACCCCTCTTTCGCATAATGAGAATACGGAGACGGTATTATCTTACTAAGTAATAATATAGCAGCAATAGTACGAGTATAATATTACGCGTATAAAGAAGAAGATGCTTTAGGTATAATAAGTAATAATATTAACTAAATTAATTAAGCAGATATTACACCTCTAGTAAACGACTTAGAGATGCTAGAAATCTTTAAGGATAAAAATAAAGAGGAGGGAGATAGTATTATAGACGCTTTAAGTATAATATTATAACTACTTAGAGAAGAGTTAAAAAAAGCTAGTTAGTTAATATAAGCACGGTCTAGAATAGAGCCGGTAGAACTATATAATAAAAAATAGTAAGCGAGTTATATAACATACTACGTATTAAATAAGAGAAATGAGAGGAACTTGCGTACCTTATATATAAGACATATATTATATATAAGGAAGGTTTCCTAGGAGTACGGTTATATATTTAAAGGACTACAGTCCCTACTCTAGATAGTTCTTTTTTTATAGTAATTCTTAGAATATAATTAGAGTTAATCTATTAGGCAACTACTCCACTAGTTATTATTACGTTATTAACTTTAATTTATATTACCTACACACCTAGCCTATTAACGAGCCTATTATAGTACCTACTATAAGGTTCTGTTATACTATTCTTTACTTAGCTATGCTACTCGTTTTCTTTACTTAATGTAGCAATAACAATATTCTTAGCTTATATCCGTAATTCGCCTTAAATAGTAATATGCCTATTCCTTCTTATAGTGATATATTGTAAATAAACTATATAACTGGTAATAGCAATACCTAATTGTTCTATATGTGATTAATATAGTATCTTAGATACTATTCTAGTGTCTAGTTTAATCTTTCTATTTAACTGTCTGTCTGCGGATAATATGCGGTAAAAGTTACTGCTCTAACTCCTTATTCCGCTAAGAATACCTCCTAAAATGCTACTATAAATCTTAGATCTCTATTTAATATAATTTTACTTAGTACTCTATATTTTATAAACACTTCCTTAATATAGATTCTAGCGACATCTTCCGCTAAGATTTCTTCTATATATATTATAAAGTATCCCTACTTTATAAGCTTATCTATTATTACTAAGATTATATTATAATCTTACCCGGTAATAGGATCTTTTAATTTTAGCAACTTAATAATAAAGTCCTATAATATAACCTCCTATAGTCTCTCTAGTATTTTAACTAGTTATAGCCCTCTATATAGCTTATACCTCGTTAGTTTATTTCTTTAGTAATCTAAACACTCTCTAGTAACCTTTCTAGCTATCCTCTAGATTCCGTCAATAATGTACTCCTTTTAAAGTCTTAATACTAAGCCCGTAGCTCTGTTGTGTCCTTAGGTTATTCCCTTATAGAAATCTTCCATAAAATGTTCTGCTATGCTCTTTAGGATGTATATAGCTTTTTGGTTCTTATATATATCTATCTATAAATCTTCTAGCTATACTTTTAAAATTCTTTATACCTAAAAGCTTTTTAGTATCTTATAGATTCTTTCTAACTTATCTTCCTAAGTTGCTATAATTTTCGGATGGTTGTACCTAATCAATCTATCTATATCTTTTCGCAGTAAAGCCCCTAATGGCTTTTCGTTATTTTATAGTTTAGCTTTTTTACTTAAAGCATCTACTTGCGTATTATCTGTGCCTTTAGTATACTAAATCTTAAAATAGTAGTCTATAAGTATCTCTACCCATCTAACTTATCTTTAGTTAAGTTCCTTTATTATTAGGAATCCTATTAGGTTTTTATAGTCCGTTTTAACTATAAATAGTTTCTTTATGCCTTATAAGAACGCTCTTTATTCCTTTAATACTATAACTATACCTAGCAACTCTTTATTATAGATATTATAGTTTAACTCTAGTAGTGTTATCTTTCAACTATAGTATACTACTAGATGCCATCTATCTTTATATTTCTATATAAAGTATGCTCCTAGTATAAAGTCTAATATATCTGTCTTAACAACCGTTTCTAATTTTGGTTAGTAGATTTTAAGGATTAGTTCCTGGGTAAATAACTCCTTAAGTTTTATAAACAACTTCTTTTGCTCTTTTCCCTATATCTATAGTTCCTCCTTCTTTATTAATTAAGTAAATAGCTTAATGTTTTTTTTTTAACTATTATATTATAAACCTCCTATAGTAATTGCAAAACCCTAGAAACGATTTTAACTATATAAAGTTCTCTAGTTCTTGCCAACTAACTATAGCTTTGATTTTCTTTAGGTTTATACTTAGTTTTCCTAGTTTAATAATAAATTTAACGAAATCGGTCTTCCTTATAAAGAACTTGCATTTCTTAATTACTACTAGTATCTGTTCTTCTTATAGTTTCTTTAAGACCTATTTAACATACTTCTTATATTCTTCCTTACTTATTAAGTAGATAATAATATTATCAAGGTATACTATAACAAATTCATTAAGGTGTTCTCTTAATATATTATTAATTCGCTTCTAAAACGTCGCTAGTGCGTTTATAAGTCTAAATTGTATAACTAATAGTTTATATAGTCCTTCCTTTAATCTAAAGGCTAATTTCTATTTATCGCCTTCCTTAATTCTAATCTAATAGTACGCCCATCTCAGATCTATCTTTATAAAGATTTACGCATTGCCTATCCTATCTTAGATTTCGCTAATTAAGGGTAAAGGATACCTATCCTTTCTTATAATGCTGTTTAACTATCTATAGTTAATACATAACCTAAGTTTTCTATTTTTCTTTAGTACGAATAATACTAGATATCCTACTAATAACTATAATAGTCTAATATATCCCTTTTATAAGTTCTCCTGAACAAACTCTTTAAGTGCCTATAACTCTTTTTCCGTAAGTTTATAGGTTAGAAAGAACCTTAGATTTGTTCTTAGTTCTAACTCTATTTTATAGTCCTATACTATATACTCTAATAGCTTTTCACTTTCTGGTAACTATAGCTTCTTGCTATACTTGTAGTATCTCTTTAGTATATAATTTAACCCTTTCTTGGTTTCTTTATACGTTGCTCTAGCTTAGTACTATACTAACTTAGTTTATTATTGTATTTTATAGCGTTGTGTATCTCTAATATTGACCTAACCTATAATCTAATTAATCTTTAGATTATATTTCTGTAACTAAGGCATTCCTAATACTACCTTATTATTCCCTAATGGTAATATATTAAAGGATATCTTAACTTATCTCCCTTTAATGGTTAACTAAATAGGTCCTATTTTAAGGTTAATAATGCCTCCTTTACAGGCTATCAGATCTCCTAAAATTATCACTAATAGGTAAAGATGCTCCTTCTTTCTGTGTAGTAATCCTATTCTTTTAACTACTATTAGTAAGATATAGTTCCTTATCGCTCTACTATCTATTAATGCTTTAAACTACTAATCTTGCTATTTAACTCATAAGTTTAAATATTGTCCTTAAATTCCCTTAAGGGTCTAAGGCTCTACTACTAGCTCCTTCTAGTTCTATAGGCCTCTACTTTTCTTAACTACTAGCTACTAGATCCTATTTATACTTAGTCCACTTTTAGCTAATACTTAGTTCGCTTTTTATCTTTAATATACTATAGATAGGTATTTTCTAAACATTCCTACTATTATCGTCTATCTAGGTATTCTTCCGTAAGGAATCTTTCTAGTTAAAGTATTAAGTCCCTTTAGCTTTAAACTTCTATAGAGTGCCAACTATGTATATACTTAGCGTTTCTATATTTTGCCTTATCCGGTGCCTAATATATCCTTACTAAGTACTTTTAGTTTTTATCTTTAGGTGCTCTATATATATTATACGTATTATTTATATATATATTCTATACTAATATATAATATACTTAGTGTCTTAGGTTAACTCTTAGTTTATCTTTATTCTTAAGTTTAAACCTCTCTTATATTAATCTAAGCGTTACGACTTTACTTATAGGTACTAAAACTTGCCTTTCGCTTCTCTAGTCCTCTAATTACTCCTTTAGATCTTTTAACGTTATTATTAAGGCTCCTTTAATATAAGTTATAGCCTTTTCTGTAATTGGGTGGTCTTAGATAACTTTTTCGTCCAGCTATATATAGAAATCTTCCTACTTATTGTTATGTTGTTGTCTATACCACTTTTAGTACAATCCCTTAAGTATATACGGCGTGTCTATAAGGAAATATCTCTTTATCGCTGCGTCGTAATATCCCTTTATATATTGTTCTTTAAATCTAGTTAAAATCCCTAGATCCTCTTCTTATTTTAGTTTAGTAAGCCACTTAGCTCTTAGTGTGCCTACTTTAGGTCTATTAGTGACTCTTTATATAGATACTCTATCCCTTATACGTCCTAATATGCTAGATCTTTTATTTATTTTCTATTCTTACTATAAGGTAATTCTTGCTCTAAATTCCTCTATAGTTTCTTTCTTTTCGCGTCTTATAAGTAGATCCTTAAAGTCTTCTTACTTTTTAATTCCTTTATTAATAGTCCTTATTTATATGTTAAAATCTTAGTTCTATAGGATTTTTAATCCTAAGCTTACTTTTAACTTAAGCCTTGCTCCTACCTTAGTCTAATTAGGCTTAGGTATTCTTATCTCGTCTTAAGAGTCTTAAATCTTATTTATCTCGTTTTAAAAGTCTTATACCTTTAGGAAATTCTATCCCAAGCTCATTTATATATTACTAAACTAAGCTACTGCCCTGCTCTATTGGTTTTCGTCTATTATAGGTCCTTAGGTATACCTTATCTTATTTTAAGAGTCTTAGTCATCTCTTATCTCATCTTAAGAATCTTAAGCCTTTAGCCTTTTGCCTTTATTAAGTAGTAAATTAGCACTAGCATTTATCTGCTTGCTTAATCCCTTTAGAATACTCTTCCTACCGTCTTATAAAGCGATAGATGCCGTATCTAACGGTGTTATAATTCCCATTACTAAACCTTGCTCTATAGCGGTCTTAGTTTTTACTTTTACGCCCTTAAGGTCTACACGCTCTTAGTAAGCTGCTCTTGTTGCCTTATTGTCGCTAAATATTTCGCCTATATTAAACTCGTTATCTTTAATATCCGATCTGTGTAATAGTTTGTTAGTTCCTTTAAACTTTGTTAATTCTAGCTTTTATAGCTAATAGCTTGCGCTATACTTAGCATCTTTATAAATTCGGCATGTATTGTTATAACAAAATGCAAAACTATTAATTAAACACTCTTTTGTTCCTCACAGTATACTATTATCCCTCTATATATATATATTGTCTACTAGTCTAGTTCCCTTTATTACATAGTAACTCTAACCATCTTTATAATCCCTAGCGAAGTAATTCTATTTTCCGCAATTTATATAAGCTCCGTCTCTAAACCACTAATTTTACTATAGAGTCCGCCTAAACGTCTTCTACTATTAAGATCCCTAGTTTAGCCTCTGCTCCTTAGTCCTATAATTACTTAATCCTTAACTTTTAGATTTCTATAGTTTCTTAGTCCATCTCTTATAGGTTTCTTTAGTACTGCTTAGGTCTATTAGCTCTGCGCCATACCATAGTTTCTAACTTAGCTTTAGTTATTACGTACTCTACGTCTTATATAATTATAGAACTCTATTTTAGCCCTTCTTAGCCTGTTCCCTTTAGTAGATCCTATTATTAATCTTTATCGCTTAATCTATTAGTTCCCTTAGGGTGTCCGTATCTTCTATTAGGATAATTATATCTTAGACTTTAGCCTTAAGTCCTTATTTATACTGTGCCATAAGCGCCTTATTATTCCATTTAACCTATATAGCCAACGTCTAAAACTGCGTTATATATTTAATTGCTAAGGTTTATTATACTAGGTCTTAAAGTTTTCTTTTTACCATGGTTATTATTTCCGGGTCTCTAAATATTTGCGTAAGTCGTTCCGTAAACCTGTTCTAACTTAAGAATATAAACCGCACCTCCTAATTGGCGGTCGTTATACCGTGCTCCTATATCTCCGTAAGATAAGGTTTAAACTACTTAAGTGCTCTTCCTATTAAGAACAGTCCTGTGTAAGCTACTTAATCTATAAACGTTCCTAGTTTTACTCCCTCCTATATAACCTTAAAGTGTATTTGCGTAAGGAATCCTTTAAGCTTTAATCTCTCCCCTAAGAATTGTTTAATTAAAGGTAACTTAACCTTAGCTGCTCCTATTCCATTAATTCTATCTTTAAGTATCCTATTATTATCTGTTAATTAATTAACTATTTCCTATAACTGTCCGACTATAACTAATTGTAAGTTAGTATCTGCTATACTAGTATCGTTACCTAACCCTAAGGTTATTGCTGCCGTTAATGGCGTCGTTGTAGCTGCTTTTAGTGGCATATTATTCGACTTTTGTTACTGTAACTAGGTAGTAATTATATAACAAAACCTTATAGTAAGAACTACGGTGGGTCCTATTAATGGGCTAGGTGTGTAAATAAGTAAGGAAATTAACAACGTAATAATAACTGGTGGAGTAGTTGCCCAATAGATTAACTCTAATTATATTCTGAGAATTACTATAAGGAAGGAACTATCTAGGTAGGGACTATAGTCCTTTAAATACACGACCGTACTCCTAAGAAATCCTTCTTATACGTAATATACGTGTTATACGTATTATACGTGGCCGTATAATGCGTATACCTTGTATACTGCGTATAACATTATATAACTTGCTTACTATCCTTTATTATATGGTTCTACCGGTTCCATACTAGACTGTACTTATATTAACCAACTAGCTTCCTCCAACTCTTCTCTAAGTAGTTATAATATTATACTTAAAGCGTCCGTAATAGTACTGCGATTTTGTTATAAAACGGGCGTTTTGCGCAAATTGCTATCGACTATATACGTCTGCCGCGATTGTATAGTTTGCGGCAATTTGCTGCAAACCGCAACAACTAGCCTAAAAAAAATTCCTGATGTTAGCGCTAGCCCTCTATTAAGTATTAAGTAGGTAAAGTTACTAGGGGCGTAAAAACTTAGGTGGCGTTATATATAGTAAAGAGGTATCTAGCGTTATTATAAGTATACTTATTAAGCTAAGATTATAGGTATTTAATTATACCTTCTCTTTGAGTAACTGTAGTAATTAGTGCAATCTTAGCCTTCTTTAACTATTAGATGTCGCGTTTAGACACGCGGAGGTCGTCTTTAGTTTCTTAACGTATATTATTAGCGAGCGCCTTATAAGCTTATAGGTCTTAGATAATATCGCGATCTTAGGTAGTATATATCTTAGCTTATATAAACTTTAGGTAATAGTTTTATAAAAGATAGTAGTATTTATTAGGGTTTTATGCTACTATTTTTATAAACGTCTTAGCGTCTTATATTTTAATTTTAATAGGTAATAGCCCTTTTATTTACTTATCCGTAGTTATATAGTTAATAAAAGATAAAATATTATTAGTGTCCGTCTCTTTAGGGGTTAAGGCTAAAGTTAATAAATTAAATTCTCTTAGGATTAATTGGTGTTATAGGTTAAGTATAGGTATTAAATTATTCTTTAGGTTTAATATAGTAGCTAGTAAGGAATATCGTCTTACTATTATGGGTTCCTTAGAAGTATAAAGTGAGGTAATTTATAGATACGCTGTTTTTAGCAGCGCCTGCAGTATTACAGAGACGTAGAATTGGTTGTAGGCTAAGCGTCGGTGGTAAAAAGGTGCAACGTAATGTCACGGGGTGGGGGCAGTAGCTACAAAGCGTATGTATTCGAGGAGTCTACAAGAACGTTGCGCGATCGATCTTAAGGGTCGAGGGCGTAAGGAGGTGATAACGTATTCTATCAGTAAGCTGCGCATATTAGTAAGCTGCGCACCAAAAATCACACTAAAAACCGGAAAATTCGAACCTTAATATCTTAACAACAACTAGGTAATAAATTTTAAAAAATTAATATATTATATGCAGTACCTAAATCTAAAGGCTATTAAAAATTTAAATATTAAAAGCTTATAGTTTTTAAAATAGTAGTTTTTTGGCCCTAAATTTAAAATTTTTTACCTTTTTCCTTAATATTTTAAAATTTTTAAAAGTTTCGCTTTTAGAAATTTAATAGCCTCTATTTCTAAGTGCTATTTATTACCTATTAAATTTTTAGAATTTATTACCTAGTCGTTATTAAGATATTAAGGTTTGAATTTTCCGGTTTTTAGTGTAATTTTTAGTACGCAGCTTACTAATAGAATACGTTATATCTACGCGTAGCTAATATAAGCTGTATATAAGGTATATGTAAAAGCATAGGGCTCTTCTATAGAGGCCCCTACGATAGGGTTCCGTAATACTTACCTACTCCCTACTATATACCTAGGCAATATGCCTTATACTAGGATCCTATTTAATAACATATCCACTACTAGGGGTATACTATTAATCTTACTATCTAGGCCTTCCTCTTTAAAAATACTCTTAAACTTAAGGCTATTAAGTTATATAAAAGGAATAATATAAGCGAAAAGGAGTAAATTTATAAGAAAAAGATTAAATAAAAAGATGCTTTCTAAATAATAGGCCTACTTAGTAAGCTTTATAATATTATAGTATACTTTTATACCTTAGTAAGTCGTATAAAGAAGTTTAAAACTTTAGTTAGAAGACGAGTTTTACTTAATAATTATATAAGATAGAATAGCTAGTATTAAATACTAAGCGTCTTAAGTATAAGTTAGGAATTAATAATTATATTAAGAGCAACTATAATACACTTAAGAAGGATTATATCTCGCCGCGAGACTAGAAGCTCTTTATATAATTTATATCTTTCTAAAGCTATTTTACCGTATAATATTAGAGATATAAGGGTGTTACGGCTCGTATAAATGCCTTTAAACCAAAGCTTATAGAATACTATATTACAAAGATACTAAGCTAAAGAGAAGGAAAAGGGGTTGCTAGGACCGATGTAAATAAATATATAGGGTAAGCTATTAAGGCACTAACTTTAGGCGAGCTAATTATAGGTTAGCAGAATATAGCAGAATTTGGCAGGTAATGTGCGATAGCGCCGTTATATCACCCCCCTCTTTAAAAGAAAGCCTGCCTTTAGGCTTAGTTAAAAATAGAGTAACATTAAGCTTATAAAACGTGGGATTATAAAATATAAGATAAGGAGAAAAAGGGGATATAAGTACGTCCGGACTAAGTATAAAAAGGCGATTATAGGTTAAGTAGAAGCACTAGGCTAAGAAAAGTAGCCGTTAAAAGTCTTAGCATAGATCTAACTAATTAGATAACTTTAACTAGCGGTTAAAGTTCCTAGATATCTAAAATTTTATAGTACTAGCAGAAAACGGCAGAATATAGTAGAATTTAGCAGATAGCTGTCTTAGGGCTTTAGGGCGTTTTTGTCCCTATGCTCCTCCGGTAACTTATTATCTTTATTATACTAGCATTCTATCTACTTATCTAGGTATTTTAGGGGTCTAGGTATATTAGGGTATTAGTTATAAAACTCTTTAAGCTATTAGGGGTAGCCTATAAAGTTTTATATAGGGTACTAGGTTAGGTCTAGGTTATAGCCTTTCTATTAGATACGGTATTTTAATATTCCCTATACTATCTTATAGGCTAGTATTTTGTTAACTTTTTATTTATTATTGCCGTTCGCTTAAATTAGTAGGGGAGGCTCGTTCTTTTGTCTGGGTAATAGGTTATTTATAGCTTTTTATAGCTTATCTAGCGAGAAAATAGGGTGCACCCTAATTAAGTCTGGGAGCCTTACCTTATATAAGTTGCCTATCTTTTTAAAGACCTTATACGGCCCTACTATTTAGTAGTCTAGCTTACGGTTAGGTTATTTAGTCTTATAATTCCTTATTATAACCTAGACTATATTACTAGGGGTAAAGTTAGGCTCCTAATAGTGTTTATTTGCCTACTATTCTATTAATCTCTAGGCCTTTTCTAGGTTCTTATAGGCTACTATTTAGGCTTCCTCTAAGCGTTTAGTATACTATTAGGCCTCACTATATAATAGCTTTTCTTATACAATTTAGGGTCCCTCTAGCCTTTTCCAGTTAAAGCTTATACGGGGTAAGTATCCCATCTCTAGCTAAATTGGGGCGAACCCTATAGAGTTATAGGGTAGGGTTGCTTAGGCGTAGTCCATTAAGGGTAGCAGTTTAAACCAGTTATTTTAGAAGTAGTTAATAAAGGGCCTAAGCCTCTAGTCTAGGTATTAATTTATAATCTCCGTCTAACTATCTATTTAGGGGTAGTAAGCTATAAAAAGCTTTAGCTTAATACCTAGGATTTAGGTAAACTTATTCTAAAAAGCTAATATAAACTATAGCCTATAATTAGACATAATAGTATTTAATAGTCCATAAATTTAGTAGATATAATAGATATATAGCTAGGCTGCCTCTTTAGCATTAATATTCTTATAATAGGGAATTAAAAACGGGTATTTGCTAAAGCAGTTAACTATAACTATAACTATATTATATCCGTTACGGTCTATAGATAGTTTATAAAAGTCTATAAAGATATACTACTAAGGGCGCTCTAGTATTAAGAGTGGCTTAAGTAGTCCTAGGGTTTTATCTCGTGGGGTTATAGCTCTTTAATAGTTCTTGCAGTTCCGTATATATTAATTAATATCTACAACTATTTTCGGCTAGTAATTGTTAGCGACTTAGTTAATCGAGGCATAGGTACGGCAAAGGGGACGCGCAAGCCTATACGATTAGATTGTCTATAAACGAGAATCTAAAGCTAGGGAAAGGAAAGGAGAAGAAGAGTAGCGCCGTTTAATGTTTTATAAGATCTTTAAGTCACGTAACCGCAATATGCAGCAATCTATGGCAACTTGCCGGTGCGAAGTTCTGCTAAGTGCCAGTTCTGCTAGTGCTGTAACATTATCCCCCCCTCCAAAAAAGCCTGCCCTTAGGCTTTGTCGCTAAAAGTCTTAGCAAAATAATCTAACTAATTAGATAACTTTAACCGCCGGTTAAAGTTCCTAGATATCTTAAGACCTTACGTAATTAAGAAATTTCTAGGGTATTTTTGTCCTTATATTCTTCTGGTAGCTTATTATCTTTATTATACTAGCATTCTATCTACTCGTCTAGGTACTTTAGCGGTCTAGGTTTATTAGGGTAACGGCTATAAAACTTTTAAAGCTTATGGGAACTACCTATAAAGTTCTATATAGGGTACTAAGTGGGGTCTAGGTTATATCCTTTCTAACTAATACAATACTTTAACGTTCCCTTTATAAGTTTATAGGCTAGTATTTCTTTAATTTCCTATTTATTATTGCTATTAACTTAAATTAGCAGGGGAGGTTTATTCTTTTGTCCGGGTAGTAGGTTATTTATAGCTTTCCGTAGCTTATCCGGTAAGAAGATAGGGTAAACTTTAATTAAGTCTGGGAGCTTAACCTTATACGAGTTACCTACTTTATTAAAAATCTTATACGGTCTTGCTATCTTATAGTCTAGCTTACGGCTAGGCCGTTCTGTCTTTTAGTTCTTTGTTATAACCTAGACTATATTACCTATAGTAAAGTTAGGCTTGCGCCTATACTTATTCGCCTACTATTTTATTAATTTTTAGGCCTTTTTTAGGTTTGTATAGGCTACTTTCTAGGCTTTTTCTAAGCGCTTAGCGTACTGCTAGGCTTCCTTATAAGATAGTTTTTCGCGTATAGTTTAGGGCCCTTTTAGTCTTTTCTAGTTAAAGCTTATATAGGGGAGGTAACCTATTTCTAGTTAAATAGGGGCAAATCTGGTAGAGTTGTAGGGTAGGGTTACTTGGGCGTAGTCTATTAAGGGCAATAGTTTGGCCTAGTTATTTTAGAAGTAGTTAATAAAAGGCCGGAGTCTCTAGTCTAAGTATTAATTTATAATCTCTATTTAACTGTCTGTCTAGGGGTAATATGCTATAGAAAGCTTTAGCTTAATACCTAGGATTTAAGTAAACTTATTCTAAAAGGCTAATATAAACTGCGGCCTATAGTTAGATATAATAGTATCTAGTAGTCTATAAATTTGGTAGACGTAGTAGATATATAGTCGGGCCGCCTCTTTAGCATTAATATTTTTATAATAGGGAATTAAGAACGAGCGCTTGCCAAAGCAGTTAACTAGGATTATAACTATATTATATCCGTCACGGTCTAGAGGTAGCTTATAAAAGTCTATAGAGATATATTACTAGGGGCGGTTAGGTATTAGGAGGGATTTTAATAGTCCTAGGGTCTTATCTCGTGGAATTATAAACCTATGGCAGTTATTACAGTTCTGTATATAGCGGTTAATATCTATAATTATTCCGGGCCAGTAGTAGTGGTTGCTAATAATCCTATAGGTCTTATTTTTTCTAGGGTAGGCTGTAGAGACCTAGGTATATGCTTTGGCAATAAGCCAAGTCCGTAAGTTCTATTCCTTTACTACCACTAGCCGTTCGCGGTGCTTAAGTAGTCCACCTTTAAGGGACTATAGGCTAGAAACGTTCTTTGCCTTTTTACGGTACTCCTGTAGAGAAGGGGCCATACGGTTTACCTATAGTAGTTTATTAATAAGGTTTAGTTCTATAGAGTTAATAGGGTATATTTTGGTATCTAAAGAGTCTGTATTTAGTTCTGCCTATATTTAAGAGTTAAGGTGCTCTAGTTATAGTAGCGCTTAGGTCCGTAATAAGATCTTTACGGCTGTCTGGTTATTTATATCCTATTTACGCCTTATAAGAGCGTCCGCACGGTTAGTAGCGCCTAGCCTATATATAATTAGGAAGTTAAACTAAAATAGGGTATCCGCCTAGCGCGCCTATTAGGCTGTAAGGGCCTTTATTATTATAAAATATTCTAAGGCCTTATAATCGGAAACTACCTAGATAGACTTAGGGGTGCCTTTTAGTTAGGCTCACCAGTGCTAAAAGCTAGAGATAATAGCCAGTATTTCTTTATTATAAATTGGGTGGTTTAGCTTAGCATCTACTATAGTCTTTAAATAGTAAGCAATAGGGTGCCATTTTCCGTC
>Ga0307515_10008970_pt1 | contig 19432 bp, 16 predicted proteins | sample 17_EM_MG_FD_194513 | JGI IMG/M metagenome (GOLD analysis project Ga0307515, IMG submission 194513) | Populus trichocarpa ectomycorrhiza microbial communities from riparian zone in the Pacific Northwest, United States - 17_EM | ecosystem: Host-associated > Plants > Roots > Unclassified | place...
GAACGCGAGCACCACCACCGCCAGCACCAGCCCGGGCGCCGCTTTCGCGTGAAAGTGGCGCTTCGGAGGGGCGAGGTCAACCACGGGCCACCTCCGGGGTCCGCGCGATGCGCGGGTCGAGCAGCGGGTAGAGCAGGTCGACGATCAGGTTGAGCACCACGAACACCAGCGCGGCCAGCACGATCACCGCCTGCACCACCGGGACGTCCTGCGCGGTGACGGCGGCCGCGGTGACCCGGCCGACGCCGTCGCGCGAGAACACCGTCTCGGTGATCACCGAACCCGCGACCAGGTTGCCCGCTACCACCCCGGCGACGGTCAGCGTCGGCACGGCGGCGTTGCGCAGGAGGTGTCCGAAGTGGACGCGCCAGCGGCTCGCGCCCTTGGCCGCGGCGATCTCCGCGTACGGCTGTTCCTGTTGCGTGGCCAGGCTCTTCGCCAGCACCTGGCCGATGATCGCGCCGGTCGGCAGGGCGAGCGTGACCGCGGGCAGGATCACCGCCGCGAAGCCCTGCGTGCCGAGCGCGGGCAGCAGCCGCAGCCGGAACGAGAAGAACTGGATCAGCAGCAGGCCGACCCAGAACGGCGGCAGCGAGATCGCCAGCGACGGCAGGGACAGCAGCGCCTGCCGCAGCCAGCGGAACCGCGTGAACGTGCCGAGGAACGCCGAGCCGCCGCCGAACACCACGGCGAACACCAGCGCCAGGCTCGTCACCGCCAGTGTCGGCGGCAACGCCGTGACGACCATGTGCGTCGCGTCGTCACCGGTCGCGACGCTGCGGCCGAAGTCGCCGTGCAGCGCCGCGACCAGCCGTTTCAGGTACTGGACCGGCAACGGCGAGTCGAGGCCGTACTCCGCGCGGGCCGCGGCGAGCTGCTCCGGTGTTGTCGACGACCCGGCCTCCCCGCCGGCGAGCTTCGCCGAAACGGCGTCACCCGGCAGCAGGTACAGGATCAGGAACGACAGCGTGAACGCCGCCCACAGCACGAAGACCGCCTGCGCGACCCGGCGGAGCAGGTAGTTCCTCACGACAGCCACGCGTCGAACAGCTGCAGCCGTGACGACGCCTCGAAGTCGACGCCGTGCGCCTTCGAGCTCTGCGCGACGACCTGGGTCAGCTCGAACACCGGCACCGCGTAGGCGTGGTCGATGATCAGCTTCTGCGCCTCGTCGGCGGCCGGCTTGCGCTTGGCGTTGTCCACAGTGGACGACTGGGCATCGAGGGCGATGTCGAGCGGGTTGCCCGGCGCGAGCCGGCTGCGGTTGCCGGCCTTCGTGGAGAACTGGCCGCGCAGGATGTCCGGGTCCGAGCGCGTCACGTTGTACCAGAGGAAGTCGTAGTTCCCGGCGAGCTGGATCTGCGTGGTCTCGGCGTTGGTGTGCTGTTCGATCTTCATGTCGAAGCCGATCTTGCGCAGCTGCTGCTGGATCAGCTCCAGCACGCTGCGGTTCTGGTTGAACACCGGCGAGAACACGACGGCCGCGCTCAGCCGTTGCCCGTTCTTCGTGCGGATACCGTCGGCTCCGGGCACCCAGCCGTCGCCGTCCAGCAGCGCCGCGGCGCCTTTCTGGTCGTACGCGAGCTGCGCGGACAGGTCGCTGTGCAACGGCGTCGCCGAACCAAGGATGCTCGTGGCCGCCTTGTAGTTCGGTGTCAGCACGGTGTTCACGACTTCGGCGCGGTCGACGCCCTTGAGCACGGCCTGGCGCACCTTCTCGTCGGTGAGCACGCCGCGGGTGGTGTTCGCGTGCAGGTTGAACACGACTCCGGGGTTCGGCCGGATGTTTTCGGTGAAGCCGTTGCCCGTGAACTGCGGCTCGTCGACCGGCTGGACGTCGGTGATCGCGTCGAGCTGGCCGGAGGCGAGGCTGCCGGTGCGGACGCCGGGCTCCGGCACGATCTTGTAGTCGATCTTGTCGAGGTACGCCTCACCCTGGTGCTTGAACAGCGACGAGCCCCAGGTGTAGCCCTTGCGCTTGGCGAGCACGATCTCTTGGTTCTGCTTCAGGCTCTCGAATACGAACGGCCCGGAGCCGATCAGGCCGACGCCCTGGCAGCGCTGCTCCGGCGTCTTCTGGAACGCAGCGGGGGCCAGGACGCCGAGCGACACCGTCGAGCTGGCCTGCAGGAACTGGGCGCTGGGCGCGGAGAACTCGATGCGCGCGGTCCGCGGGTCGACGACGGTCGTGCCCTTGTACCCGGCGAGGTAGCCGTAGCCGAGGAGCGCCTTGGTGCCCAGTGCCTTGAGGCCGTCGAAGCTGGTCTTGACCGCGGCGGCGTCGACCGGGGTGCCGTCGGAGAACGTCGCGCCGGAGCGCAGGTGGAAGGTGAACGCCGTCGAATCGGCGTTGCTCTCCCACTTCTCGGCCAGCCACGGCTTGATTTCGCCGCTCTTCGGGTCCTGGTCGGTGAGGGAGTCCGCGAGCTGCCGGGCCACGTTGATCGAGGCGTTGGTGGACGTCTGCTGCGGGTCGATGCAGTCGGGCGCGGACGAGATGCCGAGCCGGAGCGTGCCGCCGGCCTTGGGTGGGCCGGCGTCGGCGGCCGGATCACCGCCCGCGGCGGCGCAGGCGGTCAGCAGCAGGGGCAGGGTGAGCAGGGCCGCGGCGTTGCGGGCACGGGAAAGCTGGGACACCGACGGCCTCCAGGGGAGCGGTTGCGTCTTCAACCAGCGACGCTAGCCACGCACTTGAGGCCGTCCCACAGAGCGAACCGCGGTCCCAACCCCTGGCACCGCCAGGATCCCCCTTGACACGCCGTGAGGGGCACCTTCACGGACCTTAAGTCCGTGAAGGTGCCCCTCACGACACACCTGAGGTCAGCAGCGGCCGAGCATGTCCGTCAGGGCCGTCTTCTCCGCGGAGTTGATCGTCAGCGAGAACTTGGTCTTCACCGCGACCCACATCTTCGCGTAGGTGCACCAGTAGCTGGTGAGCGGCGGCTTCCACTGGTCGGGCGACTTGTCGCCCTTCTCCTGGTTGACGTTGTCCGTCACGGCGATCAGCTGCGGGTCGGTCAGGTCGTTCGCGTACGCCTGGCGCTGTGCCGTCGTCCACGACGACGCCCCCGTGCGCCACGCGTCGGCCAGCGGCACCACGTGGTCGATGTCCACATCGGACGCCGCGGTCCAGGTCTCGCCGTCGTACGGACTGAACCAGCTGCCGGACGTCGCCGCGCAGTCGGAGCCGGTCTGCACGTTCGTGCCGTCGCGCTTGAGTACCACCTCGCGGGTGTTGCAGCTGTTGCCCTGGTCGATCCAGTGCGGGAACTTGTCACGGCTGTAGCCGGTCTGGGACCCGTCGGCCTTGACGGTCAGCGCGGCCAGCTCGGACTTCGCCGTCGTGGTCGACGGGATGCCCGGCGGGGTGGCGTCGGCGACGCTGACCAGCGTCCCGGAGAGCACCGCGGTAGCGGCGAGGACAGTCAAGGAATGACGAACAGCACGCCTGGTTGGCATTTTGCTGCCTCCATGTCAGGTGCGGGGACAGCTAACCCTGATACACCCGAGCGGCCTGTGCAACACGTATAGGTGACATGTTGCTGCCCGTTTGCGAACACTGTGTGTCCAGCTTCTCACTTCGGAGTGAAACTCGCAGGTCAGTAGGCAATTCCTGGGAAAGCCGGCCGGGCGGGCGCGGGCCCGCCCGGCCGCTGATCAGCCGATACCCAGCACGGACTCCGCCGTGGTCCAGTCGGTGAGCATGGCGTGCTGCGCGTCCGACAGCGTCGCCTGGTTCGCGCACACCGCCTTCTTCACCGCGTTTTCCACGCTGTCCTTCGAATAGGAGTTCTCGTTGCCGGAATGAGGCTCGGGCCAAAGATTCTCCGGATCCTTCGGCGCGCCACCCAATTCGAGCGGGAGGAAATGGTCTTCCTCGTAGTCCGACATACTCGTGTCCGAATACCCGTAATCGATGATTCCCTGTGCCTTCAGTTTGTTCGTGTACGACGTCGACGGCCGGATCGTCGCGGTCCAGCCGGACACGCAGATCGTCGAACCGATCGTCGACTGCGTGACGTCCGGGTTGAGGGCGCCGGGCGTGCATGCCGGGTCCGGCAAGGGAAGCTCGCTCTGCGAGCAGGTCGCGGTCACCGTCGCGACGCCGGCCGGGGCCGCGACGGCGACCCCGGACATCGCGCCGGACAATACGGTGATCGCGGCTACCGCGGTAAAGGAAAGACAAAGAGAACGGACAGCGGGCATAAGACTGCCTCCGTGTCATCGGTGGGGGGACCGAATGACAATCAGACACGGAAGTGGCAGGCCGCAACACTTGTGGGTGATGCGTGGTTAACGAAGGGTAACTTCTCGTCGGCGCGCTAGCGGCCTAACGGCCGGAAAAGCCGATAAACAGGGCAATTCGAGCAGCGAATTGCCCTGTTTGCGCCGAGATGAGGCCCGCTGCGGCGTTCGCGGCGCCGTCGGCAGGCTGTGGGAAACTTTCCTACGAAAGTTCGGGGTCAGACCGCCCCGCGGACCAGCCTGAGGTCCTCGGTGTGCCGGTACCAGGTCCACTTGTTCACCGCGCGCTCGTGCACGACGTCGTCGCTGACCGGCCGCGTCGGGATGCAGCCGATCTGGAACGCGCGCGAGTACAGCGTCGTCGGGCGCTTGAAGATGGTCCCCTTCACGACGCGCACGGCCATCCCGGGCCCGCCCGGATCCGGCGTCACCTCGATCGACGCGGCCGGCCCGCGCAGCGCGACCTGCTCGTCGCAGTAGGCCACACCGCGGACCATGCGCAGCAGCCCGCGCCCGACGAACAGGCCGCCGACGTCGTCGCGGATCAGCGGCACCGGGTCGACCTCGCCGCGCAACGCCAGCGCGAGCGCCTGCAGCGGCGTCTTCGGCAGCCCCCAGAGCCCGGCGACGACCGAGTCCGGCGACGATGGCACGAACCCGACCGACACGCCGGAGAGCGCGTCCTTGCGCAGCAGCCGCAGCACTACGGCGGCGAGGTCCGCGTCCGTGCCTGACACGACCAGGTGATCGCGAAAGCCCAGCAAGGGGTCGATTTCCGCCTTGCCGGGACGGCTCGGCACGCGGATCGACTCGACGTCGTCGACCTCTTCGAAGCCCGCCGCGTCGTCGCCACAGGCCACCACTATTCCGCGCACCCGCGGGTCCTCCGTTACAGTCATGCACCGGCATTTACCAGCGCCACCGGTGTCCGTCCGGGACACTAAACCTCACGTCGTCGAACACCTTGGAGTGTCACATGCCGGCCATCGTGCTCATCGGTGCCCAATGGGGAGACGAAGGCAAGGGCAAGGCCACCGACCTGATGGGTGACCGCGTCCAATGGGTCGTCCGCTACCAGGGTGGCAACAACGCCGGTCACACGGTCGTCCTGCCGAACGGCGAGAACTTCGCCCTGCACCTCATCCCGTCCGGCATCCTCACCCCCGGCGTGACCAACGTCATCGGCAACGGCGTGGTCGTCGATCCGGGTGTGCTGCTCGACGAGCTCTCCGGACTGGAAGCGCGGGACGTCGACACGTCCAAGCTGCTGATCTCCGCGGACGCGCACTTGATCATGCCGTACCACGTGGCCATCGACAAAGTCACCGAGCGCTACCTGGGCAGCCGCAAGATCGGCACCACCGGCCGCGGCATCGGCCCGTGCTACCAGGACAAGATCGCCCGCGTCGGCGTCCGCGTGCAGGACCTGCTCGACGAGAAGATCTTCCGGCAGAAGGTCGAAGCCGCGCTGGAGTTCAAGAACCAGGTGCTGGTGAAGGTCTACAACCGCAAGGCCCTCGACGCGAACGAGGTCGCCGACGAGGTGCTGGCCGCGGGCGAGAAGTTCGCGCACCGCATCGCCGACACGCGGTTGCAGCTCAACCAGGCGCTCGAGCGCGGCGAGACCGTGCTGCTCGAAGGCTCACAGGGCACGCTGCTCGACGTCGACCACGGCACCTACCCGTTCGTCACGTCGTCGAACCCGACGTCCGGCGGTGCGAGCGCCGGTTCCGGCATCGGCCCGGGCCGGATCGACACGGTGCTCGGCATCCTCAAGGCCTACACCACCCGCGTCGGCTCCGGCCCGTTCCCGACCGAGCTGCACGACGAGTCCGGCGAGTACCTGCGCAAGCAGGGCGGCGAGTTCGGCGTCACCACGGGACGTTCGCGGCGCACCGGCTGGTTCGACGCGGTGATCGCGCGCTACGCCGTCCGCGTCAACGGCATCACCGACTACTTCCTCACCAAGCTGGACGTGCTGTCCGGGCTGGAGAAGGTGCCGGTGTGCGTGGGTTACGAGGTCGACGGCTTCCGCACGCAGGACATGCCGATGACGCAGACCGACGTGCACCACGCGATCCCCATCTACGAAGAGCACCCGGGCTGGTTCGAGGACATCTCGGCGTGCCGCACGTTCGAGGAGCTGCCCGCGAACGCGCGCGCGTACGTCGAGCGCCTGGAAGAGCTGTCGGGCGCCCGGATTTCGGCGATCGGCGTCGGCCCGGGCCGCGACCAGACGATCGTGCGGCACGACTTCGTTTAGTGTCGCGCGTCTGAGGTTCGTTGACATTGGTCCGGCAAGTGCGCCCCAAGGCGGCCTTGGTTGCGTCTGACGCACCGAAGGCCGCCTTGGGTGCGGCAAGCGCCGCCCCTGCCGCGGCGCGACTCTGAAGGCGCCACCTTGAGCGACTTCGGTGGGCGAGCCCGTTCCAGCGTCAAACACCTTGCGACGCGCGACACTAGGTCAGCTTCGTGCTGACCGGCGTCTCGTTGCGGAACAGGTCGAGCACCGGGCAGTGCTCGTCGACCTCGCGCTTGAGGTCTTCGTAGCGCTCCCGGCTCGCCGGTCCTTCCAGCTCGACGGACACCCGGACGTCCCCGAAACCGGGCCGGGTGTTGAGCGAGAAGCCGAAAAAGCCGTGCAGGTCGAGGTCGCCGTCGACGGTGACCTTGACCGAGTCGAGCGGGATCCCGCGCTTGGCCGCCCAGAACTGGTACGTGATCACCTGGCACGACCCGAGCGCGGCGAGCGCGAACTCGACGGGGTTCGCGGCCTGGTCGGTCCCGCCGAGCGCCGGCGGTTCGTCGACGGTGAACTCGTGCCCCCGCACCTTGACCGCGACTTCCGTCCTGGTGCCGGGCTTGAGGGTGTGGTCAACGCTGAAGGAGACGGCGGCGTTGTGCGGGTCGGCGTCGACGGCCTTGCGGGTGCCGTCGATGACATCGGTCAGCGACATGGGATCTCCTGAAGATCGTGATCGGGATCTCGCCCAGGGTGGGCGATTTCCGAACTGTCCGCGCGAGTTCCCACGCGCTGGGAGCAGCGGTTCCCGGGATGCGGAAGCGCTTGCCGGGTCGGCTCAGGTGGGGATGATGGCGTGGTGGTCTGCCTTCACGCGGTCGCGGGCTTTCGGGTCGCCGCGGCGGACTTCCGGGCTGCGGGGTTCGGCTTCGCGAGTGAACCAGGGCCGACTCGCCGCCGCCGAGACCTACTCCGCCCTTCCCCGGCAGAGTCCCGGCAAAGTCGGTTTCTCCCGTGCACTTGGCCGGAGTTCACTGTCCTGAATGACCCATTGGGGACCTCCGAGGTCTTGAATGGGTCATTCAGGACGCTCGAATCTCGGTCGGGGTGGGCACCTGCCCGGAGGCGACTTTGTCGAGACCCACCCCGCCCTTCCCTGGGGGGCCGGTCCCGCTTCCAGCGTATCGGCACCCCCGGCCCGAAAACGGGTCGCGCCGAAATCTGTGGACAACCGAACCCGATGTGGACAACTCCGCGTCCCAAGCGCTGAGAAGCCGGAAACCGGTGGCACCGAAGGTTAACTTGGAACCCATGACCATCGGAGTCACGCTTCCGTCCGGCGACACCGCCTCCGCGCCGAACCTCGTCGACGAACTCCTGAAACAGGCTCGCCAGGCCGCCGGTGCCGGGCTCAAGTCAGTCTGGTTCTCGCAGCTTCCGCTCAGCCAGGACGCCATCACCGTCGCCGCGCTGGCGGGGCGGGAGAACCCCGGGATCGAGGTCGGCACCTCCGTGGTGCCCATCTACCCGCGGCATCCGCTGGTGGTCGCGAACGCGGCGCAGACCGCCCACGCCGCGACCCACGGGCGGTTCACCCTCGGCGTCGGGCTCGGCTCGAAGGGCTTTCTCGGGCCCGTCTACGGCGTCGAGTACCCGCCGCCGATCAAGCACCTGCGCGAGTACCTGACCGTGCTCAGGAAAGTCTTCGCCGGGGAGACCGTGGACTTCGACGGCGAGACCGTCCAGGCCCACGCGCCCGGACTGTCCACTGTGGGCGGAGACGTGCCGATCATCGTCGCCGCGATGGGGCCGCAAGCTCTGCGTGTCACCGGTGAGCTGGCCGACGGCACCCTGCCCTTCCTCGCCGGACCGCGGGCGCTTGCCGAACAGATCATGCCCCACCTGCCCAGCGGCAAGCGGATCCTCGCCGCCGTGCCCGCGATCGTGACCGATGACCCCGACGCCGTGCGCGCCCTCGCCGTCGAACAGATGGGCTTCTACGCGCAGATCCCGTCGTATCAACGGATTCTGGCCGCGGAAGGCGTCGATCATCCGGCGGACCTGGCGATCATCGGTGACGAGAAGACCGTCCTCGCCGGGCTCCAGCGGTACTACGACGCCGGCGCGACCGACGTCCTCGTGTCGCAGACCGGCATCCGCTCCTCCGAAGAGCGGCGAAGGACCTGGGAGGTGATCAGCTCAATCGGTTCGTGAGTGTCGTCGACACCGACAGCTCCTCCAGGTCCAGCTCGCGCAGCATCTTCCCGAGGATCTCGTCGTCGAGTCGGCCGGCGCGGTTCTCCTCGATCATCGCCTTGCGCTGGGTGATCAGCAGCTCGCGCCGGGCCTTCGCGAACTGCGCCTGCGGGCTGCCGGAGCGGTCCTCGCCGGACAGTGTGATCGCCGCCTTGGCGAACCGGTAGCGCGTGTCGACGAGCCGTTCCAGCCTTTCCTTCAGGCGCTGGATCTTCTCCGGCGGCAGGTCCAGCTCGGCGAGCCGGTCGCGGCTGATCTCGCGCAGCCGCGCGTGCGCCGCCTGCTGCGCGACCTCGCGGGCCGCGAGTTCCTCGGCTTCGTCGCGGGACGCCTCGTCCGGGTCGCCCACCTTCAGCACCCGGATCAGCGGCGGCAGCGTGAGGCCCTGGATGAGCACCGTGCCGATCGCCACCGCGAACGCGAACAGCTGGATCTCCTCACGCCCCGGCGTGCCGGCCGGGACACCGGCCGCGGCGGCGAGCGTGACGACGCCGCGCATGCCGGTCCACGAGATCACCGCGATGGTCTGCCAGTCGGGGGCCCGGCGGACGCGGCCGAACAGCCGCAACGTCTTCGGCAGGTACGCGAAGAGCGCCACCGCCGGGATGCGCACCAGCATCGTCACCGCGAGCACGGCGAGTGCGACCAGCGCGAGCGTGCCGTTGTCGCGGGCCGCGTGTTGAGCGCCGTCGAGCACGAACGGCAGCTGCAGGCCCATCAGCGCGAACACCAGCGCCTCCAGCAGGACGTCGATCGACGCCCAGACGGATCTGTCCTGCATGCGTGTCGCCGGTGACGCGTAGAGCGAGCGATGCCCCAGGTAGAGGCCCGCGGCGACGACGGCGAGCACGCCGGACCCGCTGAACTCCTCGCCGAACGGGTGCAGGTGCTCGGCGGTGACGTACGCGCCGAACGGCACGATGATCCCGAACGCCGACTCGAGCAGCGGGTCGTCGAGCATCCGCCGGATCAGCACCACGAGCGCGCCGATCGCCAAGCCGACCGCGATGCCCAGCACGGTCGCGACGCCGAACACCGCGAAGCCGTGCCCGGCCGAGCCCGCGGTGCCGGCGACCGCGGCGAGCGCGACTTTGTAGAGCGTCAGCGCGGCGGCGTCGTTGACCAGGCTTTCGCCGGTCAGCACGGACATCACCCCCCGCGGCAGGCCGAGTTTGCGGCCGATCGCCACCGCCGTCACGGCGTCCGGCGGCGCCACGACCGCGCCGAGGACCAGCGCCGAGGCGAACGGCACGTCCGGCAGCAGCAGGTGCACGACCAGGGCGACAACCACCGCGGTGACGGCCACCAGCACCACGCCCAGCGCGACGATCGGGCGCAGGTTGCGCTTGAAGTGCGTCAACGAGCTCTCGAGCGACGTCGAGTAGAGCAACGGCGGCAGCACGACGGTGAGGACGAGCTCCGGCTCCAGCTCGAGCCGCGGCACGCCGGGGATCAGCGCCACCCCGAGCGCGACCACCACGACCAGCAGCGGCGCGGACAGGTTGTAGCGCCGGGCGAACGCCGTCAGCGCGAGCGAACCGGCGAGCACGCCCATCAGCACCAGGATTTCCACGCGCGTGATCCTCGCGCAGGTGGACGGCCTGCGCTCGCCTTCCGGTGAATGGAAGTGACCTGGATTACGTCATGGCCGCCATGCATACTTGTTCGCACTACGCACACTTGTGCGGATCACGTGCACCGACGCACATCCGGAGGTTCCCCCATGTCCCCTGGCACCCGTTCCTGGGTCGTGCCCCTGGCCTGGACCGCCGTCCTGCTCGACGGGTTCGACCTCGTCGTGCTCGGCTCCGTGCTGCCCGTGCTTCTCCGCGACCACGTCTGGGGCCTGACGCCCGGTACGGCGTCGGTCGTCTCGACCGTCGGCCTGGCCGGGATGATGCTGGGCGGGCTGGCGATCGGCACGATCACCGACGTCATCGGCCGCCGCAAGTCCCTGATCATCTCGGTCGCGCTGTTCTCGTTGTGCACGCTGTTGTGCGCCTTCGCGCCGTCGACGTTCATCTTCGGCCTGCTGCGCTTCGTCGCCGGGCTCGGCCTCGGCGGCTGCCTGCCGACGGCCATCACGCTGGTCACCGAGTACGCGCGTCGTGGCAAGGCGGGCAGCGCGACCACGACGGTGATGACCGGCTACCACGTCGGCGCGGTGCTGACCGCGTTGCTGGGCATCGTGCTGATCTCGCCGCTGGGCTGGCGCGCGATGTTCGTCGCGGGCGCGTTGCCCGCGGTGGTGCTGATCCCGCTGATGCTGAAGTTCCTGCCGGAGTCCGAGTCGTTCCAGCGGGTCCGCGAGACCGAGCGCTCGGCCGGGCACGCGGTCGCCGGGCTGTTCCGCGGCGGGCTGCTGCGCGCGACGATCGCGTTCTGGGTGACGTCGTTCATGGGCCTGCTGCTGGTCTACGGCCTCAACACCTGGCTGCCGGAGATCATGCGCCAGGCCGGCTACCCGCTCGGCGCCGCGTTGAGCCTGCTGTTGACGCTGAATGTCGGCGGCATCGTGGGCCTGCTCGTCGCGGGCCGGGTCGCCGACCGCGTCGGCATCCGTCCGTCCGCACGCGTCTGGTTCCTCGCGGGTGCGGTCTTCCTGGCACTGCTGAGCGTGCGGCTGCCGGCGGTCGGGCTGTACGCGGCGGTGTTCCTGACCGGCTGCTTCGTCTTCAGCGCCCAGGTCCTGGTGTACGCCTACATCGGCCGGATCTACCCGGACGCGATCCGCGCGACCGGCCTCGGCTGGTCCGCCGGCATCGGCCGGATCGGCGCGATCTCCGGCCCGCTGCTCGGCGGCGCGCTGCTGACGGCCGGAATCGCGTACCCATGGGGCTTCTACGCCTTCGCCGCGGTAGGCGCCCTGGGCGCGGCAGCCGTCACGGTGGTCCGCCCAGGCCACGACGTCCGGGTCGAAGAACCGGCTCCAGCGCGGGAAGCGACCGCCTGAACGCCGTGAGGGGCACCCTCATGGACTTAAAAGCCATGAGGGTGCCCCTCACGCGCGTCAGCCGAGTTCCTTGAGTTCCTGTTCCACGGCCGCGAGTTCGGCCTCCGAGCCCTGGACCTTGGGGCCCTTGAACCACTTCCGCGCCGACAACAGCCACCAGATCCCCGCGCCGCCGAGCACCACGAGGAACGCGATCGGTGTGTAGTTGAACGAGTCCACCGTCACCGGCGACGCCGGCGGAAGCATGAACAGCACGAAGATGAACGCGACCCAAATGGACGCGACGATGCCGATCGGCTTCCCCCACTTGCCGAGGTTCCACGGACCTGGTTCGAACGAGTCGCCCCGCCGCACCCGGAGGAACACGGGAATCACGTAGGCGACGTAGAGCCCCACGACCGCGATCGAGGTGACCGCGTAGTACGCCGTCGCGCTCCACAGGTACGGCAGGGCCAGGATCAACGCGCCGACGGCGGCGAGCCAGACGGCGTTGGTCGGCGTCTGCGTACGCTTGTTGATCTTGTGCCAGAAGTTCGACCCCGGGATCGCGCCGTCACGGGCGAAGGCGTAGATCATCCGCGAGTTCGCCGTCACGGACGACATCCCGCAGAACAGCTGCGCGCCGATGCAGATGAGCAGGAGGAACTTGCCGGTGGTGACCCCGGTGGCGTCGATGAAGATCTGGGCGGGCGGCACCCCTGTCTCGGAGCCGAGCGCGCCGTCGTAGTCCTGGATCGCGAAGGTCAGGCCGATCAGCAGGATCCACCCGGCGACCAGGGAGACGAGGATCGAGGTGACGATGCCGCGCGGTCCGGCCTTGGCGGCGTTCTTCGTCTCTTCCGTCATGTGCGCCGAAGCGTCGTACCCCGTCAACGTGTACTGCGCGAGCAGGAGGCCCAGCGCGAACACGTAGATCGGTGAGGTCCAGCCGGTCTTGTTGATGAACTCCCCGAAGACGAATGACGCGTCCTGGTGCTTGGCCGGCACGAAGGTCAGCACGCCCACGATGACCAGTACCCCGACGAGGTGCCACCACACGCTGACGTTGTTGAGGATCGCGACCAGCCGGACGCCGAAGGTGTTCAGCAGGCCGTGCACGACGAGGATGATCGCCAGCAGCAGGATCGTGTGCCCCGGCGTGGCCGTGAAGCCCCATTGCAGATCGAGGAACGCGTTGAGGAACAGCGCGGCCCCGAAGTCGATGCCCGCCGTGACGGCGATCTGCCCGACCAGGTTGAACCAGCCGGTGAACCACGACCAGGCCGCGCCGTTGCGGGGGGCCAGTTTGGCCGCCCAGTAGTACAACCCGCCCGCGGTGGGGTAGCTGGAGCAGACCTCCGCCATGCCGAGGCCGACGAGGATCACGAAGAAGCCGACCAGGACCCAGCCCCAGATCATCGCGGCCGGCCCACCGGTCTTCATCCCGGTGCCGTAGAGCGTCAGGCAGCCGGAAAGGATCGAGATGATCGTGAACGAGACGGCGAAGTTGGAGAACGCCGACATCGTCCGTTTCAGCTCTTGCGCGTAGCCGAGCTGATGCAGCCGCGCGCTGTCGTCATCGGCGTTGTCGGGAGTGGTCTGCTGGTCGGAAACGTCCATCGGGCACCTCTTGAAAGGTATGCGGCCAGACCATTGAATTCGCCGAAAGTAGCCTTGGTGCCCGGGGCTGTCAAGGTTTCGTCAGGAACTCGTCCAGCCGCCGCAGCAGGGGCCCGCCACCTCGGTGGTTGTTCGAGATCAAGGTCGCGGTGAGCCCGGTCGACGGCTCGTGCGAGCTCCAGAACGTGACACCGTGGTCGCCGCCGTCCAGGTGCACCACGCCGGGCCGGGGCAGCCAGAAGCCGAGGCCATAGGTGTCCGCGTGCGGGCGCAGCATCCGGTCGACCCACTCGCGCGGCACGATCCGGCCGTCGAGCAGGGCGGGCCAGAACTTCCGGAAGTCGGGCGCGGTGCTGTAGATCCCGCCGTCGCCGTGGCCGAGCACCGGCAGGCTGAACACGTTGGTGCGGCCGTCTTCCAGGTACCCGGTGGCGGTCCGGCCGGGCAGCGCGTCCGAGCGGAGGAACGCCGTGTCGGTCATGCCCGCGGGCTCGCAGACGCGCTCGCGCACGAGGTCGCGGAAAGGTCTGTCCGCGACCCGTTCGGCGATCAGGCCGAGGACGGCGAACGCGCCGTTGTTGTACCGGAACTCCTTGCCGGGCAGGGATCTCTGGGGAAACCCGTCGAGCGCGGCCACGTAGTCGGTGGAGGTCGCGAGCGCGGGGTTCGGCGGTGGGTCCGCTTCTTCGTCGCAGTAGTCGCCGATGCCGGACGTGTGCGTCAGCAGGTGCTCGACGGTCACGGCGTCGTCGATCAGCGGCAGGTCGGCCCCGAGGACCTCCCGCGCCGTGGTCTCCAGCTCCAGCCGTCCCTCGGCGACCAGGCCGACGACGACCAGCGCGGTCAACCCCTTGGTGCCGCTGGCGATCGCGAACCGGGTGTCGACGGTGTTCTCGACGCCGTAGCCGATGTGCGCGTGTCCGTAGGCCTCGGCGACGAGCGTCTCTTCGCCGCGGGTCACCAGCACGACGCCGGAAAACCCGTGTTCGTCGGCCAATGTCGTGAGGGGCACCTTCATGGACGAAGCGTCCCTGAAGGTGCCCCTCACGGCAAAGGGATTACCGGCCCAGGAACGCGTGCAGCGACTCGAGCGCCGTGTCCGCCTGGTCGGCGAAGAAGCCGTCGACGCCCGCCTTGAGGAACGCCGCCTCCTCGGTGAACACGTCACCGTAGGCGTCCGGCTCGGCCGAGGAGCGCAGGTTGGCCGGCAGGAACGGGTTCTCGTTCCGGAACGTGTACGGCTGCACCTTCAGGCCCGCCTTGTGCGCGTCGGCGACGATCGCGGACGGCTTCGTCAGGTTCCCGGCCGCGTCCAGCGGGATGATCTGGGCCTTGTCCGGCCCGAGGTACTTCGCGTACTTCGCGACCTCACGCAGCCCGGACGCCGTCACGAGGTCCGCGTAGGTCCGCTTGTCGCCGTTCGCGACGAAGTCCGCCGGGGCGCCGGTCGCCGACGTCAGCTGCAGCAGCGGCGTCCGGACCTGCTTGTGCAGCGCGATCAGGTTCGACACCTCGAACGACTGGATGATCGCCGGCGCGTCCGGCCGGTCGAGGCCGTTCTTCTTGAGGGCCGTCACCAGCTTCGGCTCGACCGGGTTGCCGATCGACTGGAAGAACGTCGAGTGCTTGACCTCGGGGTAGGTGCCGAGCGTCCGGTGCAGCTCCTTGCCGAGCCGCTGGGTCAGGTCGAGCACCTCCTGGAAGGAGGCGATCTGGTACCGGCCGTTGTACAGCGTGTTGTGCGGCCGGTTCTGCGGGATCCGCTCGACCGCGCGCAGCGTCTTCAGCTCGGCCAGCGTGAAGTCCTGGGTGAACCAGCCGGTCGTCGAGACGCCGTCGATCACCAGGGTCTTCTTGCGGTTCGCGAACTCCGGGTGCTGCGCGACGTCGGTCGTGCCGCCGATCTCCGGCTCGTGCCGGGCGACCAGCTGGCCGTCCTTCGTCGGCACGAGGTCGACGTCGACCCAGTTCACGCCCATCCGGTAGGCGAGCTCGTACGAGGCGAGGGTGTGCTCCGGGCGGTACCCGGGCGCGCCGCGGTGTCCGATGATCACCGGGTCATCGTGGCCCCGCCCGTGCGCGGCCGCATCGGCGGACCCCCCGCTTTCGGAGGACGCTGCGGCCGCGTTCGCCGACCCGATCGCGAATCCGGTGACGCTCAGCAACGCCAGTCCGGCCAATGCCAGTACACCGACACGTTTGCGCTTCATCTGGTGACCTCTTTTCACACAGGGTGTGCCCTGATCTACTCGCGCCACCCTCATCGTCGCAAGCGTCCGACGGTGGTACCTGGGCGGTCGGGGCGGTAAACGGCGCGTGGACTCCTCTTTGTCACAGCGTCCCGGGGACGGCGAAATGTCCGGGCCGAACCCGTCCGGATACGCTGTGCGGCGTGCGCGTACTGGTAATCGGGTCCGGCGCCCGTGAGCATGCACTCGTCCTCGCGGCGTCCGGCGACCCCACGGTCACCGCGCTGGCCTGCGCGCCCGGCAACGCCGGGACGGCCGCGATGGCCGAGCAGCTCGGCGTGGAAGCGACCGACCCGGAAGCGGTCGCGGCGCTCGCCAAGAACTGGCAGGCCGACCTGGTGGTGATCGGGCCCGAGGTCCCGCTCGTCGCCGGTGTCGCCGACGCCGTCCGCAAGGCGGGCATCGCCTGCTTCGGCCCGTCGGCCGCGGCGGCCCGCATCGAAGGCTCGAAGGCGTTCGCGAAGGACGTCATGGCCGCGGCGAACGTGCCGACCGCGCGCAGCGAGGTGGTCGACAACCCGGCCCGCCTCGACGCCGCGCTCAGCCGCTTCGGCCCGACCTGGGTGGTGAAGGACGACGGCCTCGCCGCGGGCAAGGGCGTTGTCGTCACGACCGACTACGACGTCGCGCGCAAGCACGCCATCATGCTGCTCGACGGCGGCCACCCCGTCCTCCTGGAGTCCTTTTTGGACGGTCCGGAGGCGTCGCTGTTCTGCTTCGTCGACGGCCACACCGTCGTGCCGCTGCTGCCCGCGCAGGACTTCAAGCGCGTCGGCGACGACGACGCGGGCCCGAACACCGGCGGCATGGGCGCCTACGCACCCCTGCCCTGGGCCCCCGAGGACCTGGTCGACGAGCTGGTCGAGAAGGTCGTCCAGCCGGTCGCCGACGAGCTGGTCGCGCGCGACGCGTCGTTCTCCGGCCTGCTCTACGCCGGGCTCGCGCTGACCTCCGACGGCCCGCAGGTCATCGAGTTCAACTGCCGCTTCGGCGACCCGGAAACCCAGGTCGTGCTGGCCCTGCTGCGCACGCCGATCGCCGGGCTGATGCAGGCCACGGCCACCGGCAAGCTCGCCGAGCACCCGCCGCTCGAGTGGTCCGGCGGCGCCGCGGTCACCGTCGTGATCGCCGCCGACGGCTACCCGGGCAAGCCGCGCACCGGCGACGTCATCACCGGCGGCGAGATCGACGGCGTGCTGCACGCCGGCACCCGCCGTCGTGACGACGGCGCGGTCGTGTCCTCCGGCGGCCGGGTGCTCTCGGTCGTCGGCACCGGCAAGACGCTCAAGTCGGCGCGCAAGCACGCGTACGAAGCCGTGGAGAAGGTGCACCTCGCGGGCTCGCACCACCGCACGGACATCGCCCTGAAGGCGGCGAACGGCGAGGTCAGCGCGCCGGTGGCGGAACAACGTGCGTGATCTGAGGCGATCCGGGAACCGGCGGGGGACGAACTTCGTCCAAACTTAGGCTGCCGCTACACCCGCGTTGGTAGCCTCTTGAGGAGTCGGCCGGTCACTGTCGGTTTCACGTCAGGGGAGAGCATTGTCAGGACCCTCGTACGACCTCAGCACGGCCGTCCCGGTGGCGCCGGCGGCCGCGGACGTCCTGGTCCACCCGGACAAGGTCCTCGACGTCGCCCGGATCGTCGAAGAGCAGGCCAACGCGCTCGAAGACCAGCTGCTCACGCGGCTCGGCGAGCTGCGGATCGACGCACCGTCCGCCGACGTGATCAGCACCCAGTCGATGGAGGCCTGGAACTCGCTGATCGCCGATGGCGACCGCTCCTACGCCGGTCAGGTCCGCGAGTACGTCGCGGGTCTCAAGCGCCTGGTCACGCAGCTGCGTGACGCGGCGAAGGACTACCAGGTCAGCGAAGACGAGAAGGCAGCGGTGTTCGGCGACCGCGGCAAGCACGGTGCGTAACCGGACCTTGCGGATCACCGGGGGCGTGCTCGCGACGGCGGCGCTCGCCGGCTGCTCGGCGGGCACCGAAGGCACCCCCTACCCGGTCGAGACGGCCGCGACCGCGGCCTCCCAGAGCGCCAAGGCGGCCCAGCTGCCCCAGCGCCCGGCCGAACTGACCCTGCAGGGCGTCAACCTGTGCGACGTGTTCCCGCAGGTGCAGCTCGACGCGCTGAAGATCACCAGCACGCCCCGGGAGGCGCCGGAGCAGGACGGGCCGACCTGCGTCTTCGACGCGGACGGCGCCGAGCCGGTGCACTCTTACCACGTGCGCGCTGTGCCGGCGGACCTCGAGCAGTGGATCACCGGTGCTCGCAAGAAGAACAGCATGACCACCGAACCGAAGAACATCGGCGGTTACCCGGCGCTGACGAACTACCGCGGCGCCGGTGAACCCGCCGACTGCGAGACGCTCGTCGGCGTCGCGCGGGGCCAGACGCTGGCCGTCCAGACCTTCGCGATCACCCGCGGCAAGCTCACGCAGCCGCAGCTGTGCGAGATGTCGGCGCACGCCGCCGACCTGGCGCTGCAGTCCTTGAAGTCACGCAACTAGGGAGGGCGCGTGGAATTCTCCGAGCTCGCGGCCGGGATCCAGAACCACCGGTTCGACGGCTGGACCAACACCGCGATCGCCGACCAGATCACGCGGATGATCAACGGCGACGGCACCGGCAGCATCGGTACCGCCGTCGACGCGCTGAAGGCCGTCGCGACCGCGCTCGCCCACACTGACCAGACGCTGCGCGCCCAGCTGCTCAAGCTCGGCGTCGAGTGGCAGAGCCAGGCCGGCGGCGCGGCGAGCCAGGTGCTGACCGAGCAGGCCGGGTTCTCCCAGGACGCCACCACGAAGGTCGCGCACGCCGCGGAGATGGTCTTCGAGCAGGGTGAGGCGTTCAACCGCACCAAGTACAAGCTCCCGGACGCCGAGACGGTGCGGAAGGGCGCGGGCGGCTACAGCCTCACCGACGGCCTTCTGCTCAGCCTCATCGGCTTCGAGACCGACCACGCGCGTCAGGTCGAGGCCGCGAACGACGCGAAGGCGCAGGCGACGCAGGCCCTCAACGAGTACGCGCAGGACAGCGGTACCAACCTGCTCTCGACGCAGTCGCTGTCGGATCCGGAGTCGCTGAAGCTGGCCACTCCCGGCGTCACCCCTGGTGTGCTGGACGTCGCGGCCGCGTCCGTCGCGGTCACCCCGGACGGCAGTGTGCGCCCGGCCTCGGACAAGGTCCGGTCGGTGCACGTCGACCCGCCGGTCGTGCAGCCGGTGTCGCACACGGTCCACGCCGACCCGCCGACCCCGGTCTACGGCACCCCGGTGCAGCAGCAGTCCCGGCCTGTGGCGCAGCCGCCGCGGCACACCGGCGCGACCGCCCCGGCGAGCCAGGGCACCACACCCAGCTCGGCGACGGCGCCTTCGGGTGCGAAACCGCCGACGTCACCCGGCCCCGGCTGGGTCACCGCGCCGGGCCGCGGGACGTCCGGTGAGCCCGGCCGGCCCGGTGGGTTCAACCCCGGCCTGCCCGGCGGTGGCGACCCGAACACCTTCGTTCCGCCGGGCGCGCCCGGCTCGTCCGGCCAGCCTGGTGGTCCGGGCGGCGGTTCGACGGCGACGTCGCCGATCAAGGCGCTCGGCGGCGGCGCTACGTCCGGCGGCGTGACCGGGCTCGAAGGGTCGGCCAGTGGTGCGAACCGCGGCGCGGACGGCCTGCTGGCGAAGGGCCGCACGGTCGGCGCCGTCCCGCAGGCCCCCGTCGCCCCCGGGCAGTACACGGCCGAGCGCGGCTTCGCGGTGAAGCCGGGCGCGACCCCGGGCGACCTGGGCGCGGGCGCGGCGGCGGTCGGCGCGGGCGCGGCCGGTGGTGCGCTCGCCGGCGACAAGGACCGCCAGAAGCGCGGCCAGAGCCAGCCGAAGGGCCCGGTGCG
>Ga0307515_10008971_pt1 | contig 19431 bp, 18 predicted proteins | sample 17_EM_MG_FD_194513 | JGI IMG/M metagenome (GOLD analysis project Ga0307515, IMG submission 194513) | Populus trichocarpa ectomycorrhiza microbial communities from riparian zone in the Pacific Northwest, United States - 17_EM | ecosystem: Host-associated > Plants > Roots > Unclassified | place...
GCCCGAGGAAAACTACCCCGTCGGGATGCAAAAGATTCGCCGAGTCCTCATCCCCAAGAAAGCTTACACTATTGTCACTGGCGTCGAACACCTCCCTCTTCGCAACGGCGTCGCCCTGCGCCCTATACAAGGAAGCTGTCATGACTGAGCCAATACGGCACTAGCACAAATACACCTTGGATGCTGCGACGAACTCCTTCCACTCATCGACGATATCGACGACCCCACGGAAATGTGGGAAGCACTTAGGGACCGACTTGACAATGCCTCAACAAAACTCGGCCGCACCTAAGTCCTGCGCAAGTTCACCACCTCTGAACCATCACCAGACGAAACAATCACCCAGTACTTTACCAAATTGATCGCCTTCCGCAAGAAGCTAATTGGAACCACCGAAAATATCACCGATGATGCCATGAAGACACATATCTCCACTACCCTATCGAGTTCATATGAAACGACCATTCAAATCATTGAACAGCGGATCCCCGCTCCCACGGCCCAGCAGTGTATGGATGCGATCCGTGAATATGCCGAGCAAATGACTCTAACCCAAGAAATCAGAGATCTATCCACCGGAGCAGCCCTATACTCCCGTGGCGGAAATCGTGGTCGTGGCAGCAGCCATGGCCGTGGCAGACGTGGTGGCGGACGCGGAGGTGGACGAGGAAATGGACACCAGAAGCACAAATGCACATACTGCAACATGGACAATCATACCACCGAAGCATGCGGAAAGAGAAAGCACACTCAAAACGACACAAACACCGGCGGTACAAACACCGGCGGTACAAACACCGGCGGTACAAACACCGGCGGTACAAACACCTCCAGGAATGACGAACGTACTTGCTACCACTGCGGTCTCTCAGGACACTTCAAGTCCGACTGCATCCACTTCAAACGTGCCCGGGATCAGCGCAACACAGTCAACAAGGGCACTGCATCACTAGCCCCAGCTAGAGATCGCAACCTAATCTGACTGGCCGACAACGCGACCGCTCTCACCGCAGCCTCTGCTCCAGCTGCATGGGTCATCGATTCCGGAGCATCTCACCATATGTGCAATGACCACACCAGATTCAACTCAATAAAGAAACTTCGTCAGCCAATAGTCATTGAGCTCAGAGATGATAACAAACTCACAGTACGCCATCATGGACTCGTTAACGTTTCACAGGAGTATGAAGTCAATGCTCTCTACACTCCTATGTTCGGGCTCTCGCTTCTCTCCATCAATTAATTGGACACAGCCGGGTACACATCCACATTTCGACGTGGCAAGTGCTCCATATGATCTCCATCAATCACCATCACAGGCAATCGGGTCAATGACCTCGATATCATATCTCCCGCAACTGCACTCACTTCGACAGTACCAAGCATGTCTACGAAGTCCACTTCAAGAAAGGAGAAGAGAAAAAGAGCATCATCGAGCGCAAATATCACCGTATTATAAATCGCGCACTCCACCGAGCCTACTACAAGCTCACTCCACACCGCCTCTCCAAGTGCAGCCAGCACCGTAACTCAAAGTCCACCTACCACCGAATCTCCAAAGCCACATACAATCTCAGATTCACGACTGTGGCACCGCCGCCTAGCCCACATTCATCCCACTGCCCTACAATCTCCCATTGTCGGATATACAAAAGATGACTCAATCTGCACCGCATGCATTCAGGCCAAGCACAAGCACAAACTCATCAAAGTCAAGACCAAGCACACTACAAAGCCATTTCAACTCATACATTCGGATGGATGTGGACCATTCTCCACGCCCACCTGCGCTGGCCATCGCTACTATATCCTATTCATTGATGACTACACACGATACACCTCCGTTTTGGTCCTTCCAGATAAGAAGTCAAAGACATGCACTTCAGCCTACCACTCAGTTCAGGCCCGAGTTGACTCCATGGGATACGAAGTGAAACAATTTCGGTGCGACAGTGGCCGCGGAGAATATGACAATAAGACCTTCCGACTGGTGCTCACTGCTTGTGGCACAACATACGAATCATGTCCTCCCTGCAACTCACCAAAAGAATGGCGTTGCCGAACGCATGATCCAGACCATCACCGAAAAAGCACAATCCATGATGATTGACTCCCAGGCGCCATTTGTCTTTTGGGGAGAAGCAGTCAATACCGCAGTCTACCTCCACCAGCGAACCCCAAATGAAGGCCTAACGAAAAGAGACAACCGCGACGGCTATCAAGAACCATATCCAACTCCATTCAAGATGCTGCAAGCAGTTGGGAAGCCCTCTCACGACAATGATGGCAATGAGATCGTGTACAAGACTCCTCTCCACCACATTCGGCTATTCGGCTGCTACGCCAGTCGACTTTTCCCCGAGCCGCAACGCCATGGAAGATTCAGCCCAAGATCCATGCCATGTATGATGGTCGGTTATGTGCACAATTCAACTGCACTTTGGAGAATATGGGACCCGGCATTCCGAGTAGTAAGATCACAGTCGGATGTCATTTTTGACGAGGAAAGGAATGCCCAGGCTTCATGCCTGCAAGGAGACCAAACAGATATCTTTGAGCTACCAGAAGAGACGGAATATATCGAGGACATCGACAGTGGAGATGGATTTCTCCAAGCACAAGACTATGAAATGGGTGGAGATGAACTTCTCCATGAGCACGCAGGAACCAGTCGAACAGGTGAAGGCCATGGAAATGGTGATCATGACTGAACTGACGATGATACAGACCACAATCTGCCCAACGCTGACAACCGTCGAAGTCTCCCTGCAAAAACAGGTGTGAGATCACGTCCTCTTGATGAGGAAGATGCACCACCGGTGTCCAGAGAATCCGTCGTCCACAATCGACATCTCCGCCGCGAAAATCACAAAGCCCGCCGAACGGCGGCCATGACCAAGCAGTCATGCCAACCACAGCCACCACGCACAAATCGCGTCACAAGAAGTCCGGTTAAGATCTCCTCAAATGCACTAATTATCATGGCAAAGGTTCTCGCATCAACGTCCACCAACAGAGATCCATTCACATACGTGCAGGCCATGGACAACCCTCAACGAGACGACCAGAAACGAGCATTGGAAGAGGAATGCACATCAATCCTGCTCAATCACACATTTACAACCATCAACTCCTGGGAAGCAAGGCAATTGCGAGTCAAGCCAATTGGCTCCAAATGGGTGTACAGGACAAAGCATAATCCTGACGGCACCATACGATACAAGACACGCCTAGTAATTAAAGGCTATGAACAAACAGACTTCGGAGAAACCTATGCCCCTGTCGGAAAACTCACCACTTCTCAGTATCTCATCTCGCTGGTCGGGAAACATGGCTGGATCATTGATCATTTGGATATGGTCACTGCATTTCTCAATCCCGAGGTCGATGACGATGATATCTATACGACCCTGCCCGAAGGCTCACCGCAAGAAATCAACACACCTACAATCATTGTCCAACTAAAGAAGGCACTTTACGGTCTCAAACTAGCACCACGACTTTGGCACAACGATATTAACACCTTCTTGCTCTCTCTGGAGTTCACACAGTCCCAGGCCGACCCCAACCTCTATCTCCGCAGCGATGGTATTCTGATGCTCTTGTACGTCGACGATTTCTCAATGTTGTACCCAAAACACGCAAGCAAAGCTGCGATCGAAGTTAAAGCCAGGCTCTCGGAAAAGTACAAGATCACCAATGTCGGCCCGGCATGCCAATTCCTCGGCACCGAAATCCACCGCGAGGAGAACGGTACCGGCATCAGTCTTGGTCAGAAGGTTTTCATCACCACGATTCTCAAACGGTTCAACATGCAGAATGCTCACGATGTATCACCTCCAATGGATCCTAATGTGAAGCTAGATCTGGCCGAGAATCGGGGGGAGAAAGAACTAAAAGATATAAAAGGCTACCAGGCAATCGTCGGCTCATTGATGGACGCAGCACTTGCAACCCGGCCCGATATCTCATTTGCAGTCGCTGCACTCTGCTGATACAATCCCCGCCCTTTCACCAGCCATCTCACCGCCGCCAAAAGAGTCCTCCAGTATCTCAAATCCACAACCAACTTTCGACTGCACTTTAGCAGCAGCAGCAGCACTAATCAACTCACTGGCTAAACGGACTCCGATTGGGCCAATGATAGTGCCGACCGCAAATCTAATGGAGGTCATGTATTCCTTCTCAGCAATGGAGCTGTCTCATGGCAATTGCGAAAACAAGATCTCATCGCTATGTCAACTCTCAAAGCCGAATACATTGCCTGCTCTGAGGGCTCATGTGAAGTGAAATGGCTGCTCCAGCTCCACCGAGATATACACGGCGAAGACACATCACCGCTCCCGATCAATTGCGACAATCAAGGCGCACTTAGTCACATCACAACTGGACTCATAAAAGCTCGCATGAAGCATATCGATGTTTGCTATCACAATAGTTGAGACCTCCATGCCCGCAAGATAGTTGACTACTCCTACTTGCATACGAATGAGAATGTGGCAGATATACTAACCAAGGCCTTGTCGAAGGATAAGCACGAGAAATTCACCAAGGCGATGGGGCTATGGTAATAGAGATCGATTTAAGGTTGTTTCACTTTTTGGGCAAACGAATTTCTTTGTTTCTTAATGGATGGCCATCCTCAGGCTACGGCAGTACTCTTTCCCTGCTCACTCTCGCAGGGTTTTAAGGAGGCTGTTATGAGAATCACTTTGTTTCATTCTTTTCATTTTGTTTTGTTTCTTGGTCTACGGTGTATAACAAGAGGGGGAGTATTGCATTTACAGGTCTCAGCCGGAGATGGAGATGTCTTGTACAGCCGGAGGCGGAGATGTTTTGTACAGTCGGAGACGGAGATGTCTTGTATGGCCGGAGACAGAGATATCTCGTATGGCTGGAGATGGTGATGTCTCGTATGGCTGGAGATGACTGTTGACTCTGGTACGAGCTGATGGCATTCAGCCATACTGGTACGTTCATATATATACTGGCCTTGTGGCCCTCTTAGATAGAATACAAACAAGTTTCTCTATCATCACTATTTCAACAATTGATTTGTTGTCTCCAAGTTCAATATCTACTATATACAGGGAGAGCTTTTTGAAATTTGAGAAGCTACTGTTGTCCTTGCACATGTGGTGTGATGCTGCACCGAAAATATCCCACTTCAGAGTGGCGGCAGCAGCAGCAGAAAGACTACAAATGGTTAGCCAGAAGGGATCACACTCTCTGGAGATAGCGAGACCTGCTGTAGCAGTAGCTTTCTTTACTGTCCATCACTCCTTAATACGCTGCTATGAGATGCAATTGACATTGGCATTCCCCATGAGACTCGACAGGAAGCATGTGCACTTATCATTGCCAATTTTTCCTCCTTCCTGAGTGCATGTTAGCTTGCTGCATGCATTTGTAGTATGGCTGTCACTTTTGTATTTTGTGTACTTACTGTTATAGATGTCTCTGGTTCCACTGCTTCTTTCACCGCATCCACTACCTTTGCATCAGCCATGATAGGTGCCAATTTGGGAGTGAAGGCCCGCCACTGCCGATGTATCTTCAAGTTCTTTAATATGGCTCGGGGTAATTTCTCCTTGGTGGAGGTCATGCATGGCATCTTCAGGTGCTGGTAAGGGCCATCTATGATTCAGGACCATTAATATCATCATATACTGAGATGGGAGTGATGTGAGTATTTGCTTGGAGAAGTTGTAGTAGGTGATTGCATTGTATGTATGGTCCAGTGATATGTGGCAGTTGCTATGCACGGTGAAGTCTGCTGTTCATGGTTTGTTCTCAACAGGTTGGCAAGCACAGAACTTTTGAAGACTGTCTTGTCTGTCGATATAGAATCTGGCGACGTCCATACTGGCTCCTAGTATATTCCACATCTTTTAAGGGGTTCTTATACCTTTATCAATACACTGTACTTTGGGGGAACAGTAAAGTCTGATTATAGACGCAGCCATGGCTTCCTTAGCCTTCCAATCATCATGGATGCCATCATGCTCAAACTCAAGAGGCTCTGATTCAGAATCCACTATGGTCACCACAGTGTATAATTGCATGGTTGATAAGTCAAATATCTTGTCGTCTTTCCGTCCATCATATCTGCTGTGAGTGAGGTTAGGAATGTTGCCTCACCTAGTCATGTTGAAGGCGGGTTTGAAGGAAAATGATGGTGAAGACATCACCAGATCATAACTTTGTGTCGATGGCGTGTTGAGTTTTAGTACTGCCTCTGCGCATGTTGTTACTATGACAACGTTTAAGGTTCTTGTGGCTCTGTTGGAGATTGTGAATGAGACTGAAGAAAAGATCATGACATGATAGATAGTAGCGATAACTGGGCTCATAATCTGTTCAAAGTACTGATTGCGAGAAGCCTGTATTCTCAAGTACAGGTACATTTGTGATCCATTATATGGTATTCAGAGTGTGCCCTGTACACATGCATGCACACTCACCTGGCATCTCCAGCTGAGTCAGTGACCACCATCAGCTGAAGGAGATTATACATCAGCTCAGATGAAGGGGACATATGCAACACACATCATTGTAGGAATAGACTGCTTTCTTGACGTAAGGTGTACAACATCAGCTAGACTGACGCATAATCTCCATAGAATGATGGTTGTTCAAGACTCAGTTGAAGATACTAGCACCACCTACTCCCCCAGCATAAGAACGATTTACATGATCGTTGTCAAGAATGACCTGTAGCCAACTATCTGCGAAGAATGTCTATAACCTGAAAGACCAGCACAAGACATTGGACAGTGGAATACAGATGTACAAAAAGCCAGAGGCAATATACTTCTATATTTCAGTGATGGAGCAGACCAACTTGTGAAAGGGACTCAAAATCCAGTAGATAATTGGAAGACTCTACAGAAGCTTTATGAATCAAAGGGATTCACCTCACCCTTCTCTATTCTGAAAATGTTCTATCAATTGCAGCTTACCGATTATGTCCAATGTGGTGGCAACAATGAGATGTGACTTTACATTAATTCACATCAATCTCTCTGCTAGTGACTGGAATGTGCTGGAGCAATCGCTGACTATGAACCTGAACACCAAGACCTACTTTTTGGTCTTGGAGATTCCTATGACAGCTTTGTTATTCCAACTATGCAATCCTTTCTGCAGAATAACAATGACAACCACAACCCCATTAATGTGTAGAATCTAATTTGTCAACTTTTGGATAAAGATTAACAGCAAAAGGGAGTCCAGCTTGCGATAGAGCCTGTGGAAATTGGCAGTTTGAGTACTGGTTCAGCACTCTATTCCAATCGAAAGCCACAATGGTCCAAGTGATTCTGATCAGACAAACCGCATCCCATCTGCAACTACATCGAAACAGAAGGCCACAAGCAAGGCAACTGCTGGGTTATTCACCTGAAAAGAAGTTTGAATCCTGAGATACAGAACATGCAAGACTGGCACAATTCCCCATTGCGTTGGCATCAACCAGCATTACACCAAGCAACAGGGATCTCATTTGTCATCTGTAAGTCCATCTGTGAATTCACATGGTGTATTTATCAGTGTAGCCTGACTGTGGTTTCACAAGGACTATCAATCTTTCTCACCTGACTGGTTTTGAATTGCTTATATATGTACATTGCCTGTCTGCGAATTCACAAGGTCCTTGTCGATTGTCCATGACCGGCTTGACTCTGAGTTCCCAGAGTCCAGGGTAAGTATTATCAATTATGTATCATTGGTTGAGTTGGCAGGGGGAGCACCAAATTTATATTTCTTTGGTATTGTCTGCTGATATGGTATATGTTATCTTTGTGTCTCTGGGAACAGAGTGGGTTTCATGGGAGGTACCTGCATCACTGCCAGCAGCCAACAAGATGGGTTCTTTGTCTGTGGCTGTGTTGCTTGTCTTTTTGAGTTGTGAAGTTCTGGCTGCTTTGGGATTCATGCAGGGCAGCAAGAGGGGAAAGTGTTACAGGTATACTTGTGCCAGAGATATGTTTCAGATCTGAGACATGGTGACTGCTTCCAGGGCTGATGTCTTGTGCTTGTATTTCCAGTCTTTCTCCTTTCCTTATCTCTGCTCTGTACCATGGAATGTACACACCTGGTTCTCCCCAACTTCCATATTGTAACTCAGAATCTCCCTTGCCCCCAATGCCTTCAAGCCTAGTTGCCAAGCACACCTCCCTGTTCCTCTTCAAAAAGGTGCCAGGGATGCATTGATCACATTGGATGGAGAGTGGAGTAGATTTCGTACTTTGCACAGGCAAATTAACTCGGGGTGGTAGCTGAGATGGCATATAAACCCCTATATATCATGAGGACTGCAATGAGGCTTTGTGTTTCATACCCAAATGAAATTGGTTTTATGAATTTCACTATGTGTATAGTGTTTTTATTTATTCTGGAGGTATTGGCCAGATTGTAGTTGTGTGATGTGTATTGTCAAAACAGACCTATCTATGGGCCCAAATCTTGCTATGGGCAAATATATAGGATAGTCAAATTTATGAGCAGGTATGACCTCTACCCAGGTCTAAGTGAGACCTTGACAACAGCTGAGATCTCAGCCCTGATGTGTGAGAGACTTTATACTTGTTGTGGTATTCTCACAGCAGTGGTTCTTAGGGTTCCACAACCACAAGCCATATGGTCTATCATATTTGTATTTGTTAGACATTGGTATTTCACCATACCAATATAATTTGCAACAATATAATGTGGCATGTATTTTCTATCTCCATCAATCTATATAATTGTGTACAGTCAATCTCACTTGGGACAGAGGTCAAATGCAATTAGAGGAACTTCTGGATATGCTGATTGAGTAAATATAATAATGGAATTGGAGGCTGTGTTTGAGAGGATATCAGGATGCACTTGGAAGCTATTATCAAGCATAATTAGTTGTGTACTTCGAGGCTATGGTTATGTGAACACAGGAATGCACCTGGAGTCCATTATGGTGTAAATATAGAGATGCAACTTGGAGGCAAGAATTAAGCAGATTTGGAGTTAATCCTGCAGGCTGCAGCTGAAGATCAAGAGAACTTAGGAATGTACTTGATGGCCATAATTAAGCAAGTTTTGACATGGACTTAAAGTCTATGAGCATGCAAACTTAGCATCCATGATTGAGTCAACTCTGGGATCAACTTGGAGGCCATAAACAGATATCTTTGGAGATACACTTCTAAACCATGATTGTATGCACTTGGAGTTCAGAATTCAGTGTACTCTATAAGGCACTGGCAGGCCATCATCCAGTGAGTTTCCAGATACACTTGGATGCCATACTCATACAGACTTGAAGGCTGTGATGATCAGAATTTGTAGATAAACAGGGAGGTAGTGATATTGTGAAATTTGCGTTGTACTGAAAAGTGGTGGAGCTGAAAGTGATTGATTGGGAGGGGGGTTTGACAGGAAGTTAGACAATATTCATTGGTTAACTCATAATGATGGGGACATGAAGAGTAGAGTACAATACAGTACGCCAAGAGATAACATATCAGATTTCAAAAGATAGAAATACGAGACATAAGATGAGCAATGAGAGATGAGAGATGTGAGTTGAAAGAAGAGAGATTGGCTGGGATCAGGAGACAGTCAATCTAGAGTTGATGCTATACCAGGTGTCAAATAATAAATGTTGAATTGAATAATCGTGAGTGAAGACTTATGTTAGTTTTCTCAGGTGATAATATAGTTCTGGACAAGAAAGTGAGAAAGGACAGGTGATGGATAAAATCATCATGAGATACTGGAAATTAAAAGAATTGTGGGTGTGGGTCAATTTACCATTTGAGATGTGGCAGATACAACTACTGAGGTGACAAGGAAAATCACCAATACAAAATATTCTGAACTGAATCTGGCATGTTGTACCCCTGATTTCCCCCATCCTCTTGTATCCTACCATACCATTCCTATTCTTATCCTTCACCTCATCTTCTCATCTATAACACCACCTTCAGAGCAGTACATAAAGTTACGTCATACCTATCTATCTCTCCATGCCATAATTATGACTTAACATATCACATAGTACAGCATCCACCATAAATTTACTGTCTCAATGCATTCTCATCAGTAAGTGGTATCCCTTGACTAAATCATCAGCTACTGGGATATCTACGTGCAGATTGACAGCAACCAGCAAGCTCACCTGGAGAGCCCAATGGTAGAGTCAATGTGTTACATTTCATAGTAGTGAGTCAAATACCCAATTAGCTGAGTCTCACCACCTGTCACACCTCCTTTCCAATTCACCACCTTCAGATTGAATTTGTCCATTTACACTTCCAATTTCCCTCAAACATGGTCACCATCTGTATCTCCAAGCTCACTTGATAACAGTCTCCACATTCACATGATTTTGGCCTTCAAGTACTTCTCCTGATTTCTCACATCACTCAATCAGAATGTTCAAGTTTGTACAATCAAGGCCTCCAAGCTCATCACCAAACTGGTATGATTACAGTCTTCAAGTGGATCTCTGAGTTCACTTAATCTAGAACTCAAAGTTTGCATCATCCTGGCCTCCAAGTATAATTGCAATCTTGCTCAATTATGGCCTAAATGCGCTTCACTCTGTTTACTTTTGTCTTGGTGTCTATATTCACTTGATTACTACCAGCAAAGTGCATCTCCAAATAGCCTACATCTACATCTCAAGTGCATCTTTAAACTCACTTGATCACAGACTGGAAGTGCATCCCTATGTCCACATGATTATGGCCTCCAACTGCATCTCTGAACTCAGTCAATCACAGCCTCCAAGAGCATATACACACTTGCTCAATCACAGTCTGGAAGCGAATTTCCAACCTTGTGCTATGATGACCTCCAAGCATATAACTAAGTCCTCCCAATCACAGCAGCCTTGTGCATCAACAATTTCACTTGATCACATTCTCCAAGTACATCTCTCAGTGTACTGCATCAACACCCTAATGCAAACCTAAGTTTGTACTGAAGAACAGCCAGCAGCCAGTATATATATAGATCATGTGTAGATGGGTAGCTGCATTGATACATTAATACATAGAGACATAGATGACAATGTATACTGAATACATGAATTTTGAAATTCTTTATCAAGGAATAGTAACTACAATTTCCATGTGCACCAGCAGCCTTTCCAAGAAATAGGTTATTTATTTCAAGTCTTCTCATTCTCAATGTGATATGCTCCCAGGCATGCCAATTGCATTCCCAGGTGCTTCCCTGGGAAGCACCAGACCTCCAAGGTCAATGCAGATTTATCGCCAGAATATGTCGGGCAATCTAGAGGCTACAGCATTGGTTCATTCGACCCTTTGAATCTATAGCCAGCATTCCCTGGCGAAGTTGCAGGCAACTGCATTGGTCCGGTCAACACCAGAATTTAACCACACTGGGATCTTGGTCAGACAACTACCACACACTCCCTGAGACTCCCAGAGAATTCAAGTGCCGGAAATACAGTAAATTGATATACCCCACTTTGGATAGACTGATTCTTTGTAGGGTGTCATCACTTGGCTTTTGTTTAAGGCTGGTGGCTACAATATACACTAAATGTCATCAGAGACTTAGACTAAATCAATTATCTCGAAAGTTCAATCCCAACATGTCATGGGAAAGAGCTGGACAATCATATGGACACTATCGTTTTGTAAAGCCATGGATGCCTAGGCTTGACCACAGAGGTCTGACATAGGAATACAGTCAGACAGGAGAGTCAGTAACTCTCTATGGTGAGTTTCATGGTAAGATATTTGATACTGATCCAAGTGCTGCAGCAGTGACCCATAGACACTGGCGCATATCTGGCCTTGGGTAATGTGTCACTGGTACATTATCCCCTCTTTGGGCGCAGCCATCCTGGGCTGCCAAAGCTGGGAAAAGAGAAACGAAGGAAAGGGAAAGAAAAACTGAAACAATCACCCTATGTATGCAATCATACAAACCTATGCGTCCCATGACTGCTCAGTACAGGTCAACCGCCACCTTTCGGCAAAATTTGTGTAAGGGGAAACTCCTTCTCCAGTCATTGGTGGTAAAAGCCATGCCAGTGCCATTTATACTGGGCAAGGTTCAAACAGAAGAGAGGGAAGTGAAGAGAATGAACAAACTAAAGCACAAATGAAACATCCAAACTGCTTCCATGTCCTCCTTACCTCAACTCCCGAACTCTGAACCTCTACTCCCATGGCCAATTGGGACACTCTCAGTGAAACTCGTCAACCAGATCCCAGGCGATTTGCAGATGCTCTGCTGGTTTCCAGCTCATCCGTATCTTGTTGTAACCGGCCCATTGGATGACATAGTGCAGCTGCTGATAGGGCTGTGTAGAGTTGAGTATGCTGTCAACTTCACCTTCCTGTATTTCCTCCACTATTGCCGGGGGTGGCTCTCAAGATGGTTGACTGCTGACTGGCACTGTATCACAATCCAGAAATGAGTCCTGGAAAACGTTGTAGTTGTGCATTGTTCTCGGCAAGTTTAGTTTGTAGGGATTCTTAGGGATGATCCTACTTACTGTATATAGTCTTGTGCGCTTGTAATCAAGCTTCTGTGAAGGCCTGGATGTTCTCAAGTTCTTGCTCAATAGCCATACTTTGTCTCCAACCACAAATGTCATCTCTTTCCCACAGCCATACTTTTTTGCCACTCCGGAACTTCAAGTAAGTTTTCGCGGAGAATTCGTTGAGTCTCTTCCATTCCTGCTATCCACGAGTCTCCTTGCACATGTGAACTGAAACTGGGGATATAGGGAGGCTTGAATGGAATCGTAGAATGGTGGGTGTAGTTCGCCTTGAAGGGTGTCATCAGCGTGGAATGGTGGATTGAGTTGGTGTATGCCAATTCCGCCAGCAGTAACAATTTCACCCTGTTGTCCTGGTCATAGTTGCAAAACACTGGGAGTTACTGCTTGATTGTTTGGTGGTGCCACCTAGTGTGACAGTCCATTTGTGGGTTGTAAGTAGTCAAAAGTCGGTGATTGATACTGAGATGGGAGCACAGTTACTCCCAAAGTCACCTGCTAAACACTTTGCCACGATCGGTGGTGATATTGTCTGCTCTATTCATTTCTAAATACTGCATGGTGAGTATGTAGGTTGTAGAGTACAAATGATTTACCTACAGATAAGAGTTGATGAACAAAAGAGTGGCTGAGAGTAGGAGACAGTGGATCTTGGAATGATCCCGTACTCAGTGCCAACATATGATTACACACTGGGGTGGTCCAGAGCAATGACTTAACTTGGTATTCTCTGGTGATGGTAGGGTTGCATAAGGGAAAGAGAGAGAACAGAAACCAAGATAAAAGGAGATTGGGGTAATCATCATGAGACATTAGTATATGAGAGAATTGCATGTGTAGGTCAATATACCATATCTGACATAGCAGATTAGATATCTGATCCAGCTGGTAAGACTATGGATATGAAGAATTCAAAATCCAAACAGCCAGGAGGTACCCCTGTTTCCCACATTCTTATACATTGCCAGCACCTAGTATTTTCATTTTGATTTCCCATCTCTCTCGGTCTGGTCCACAGCTCTAACATTACTACAAAATATAAAGTTCAGACATCCCTCTGTTTCTATTCATATAATGATTCTGAGTTTTCACTGAGTACAGCATCCACCCAACATTGAGGTTGCCTACCAGCCAGTCTCCAATTATTCTCATAATTACAAGTTAACTACTGAGTACAGCAACCTCCTATCTTACATTCCTACAGATCAACTGATACCAGCCAGCGTACTATAAATTTCAAGAGCACAATCAACTCTCATCACATTCCCACAATCGAAAGTTAAATCTATAGTAAGGTCTTTGCTTCAGCTGTATCCGCCTCTCAATTAACTGCGTCTATTTTCAACCCCTCCATGTACTCATTCAATTTCACTTGAGATCTATCTCCAAGTGTAATTCCAACTTTGCTGGATTGCCCACATGAACTATATTTCTTATCTTGCACAATTATTGCCTTGGAGAGCATCTCCAAACTCAGTTGGTCAGCACCTCCAAGTGAGTAGCATTCATGGCCTGTACATATATCTCCAAACATGTATGATCATACCCACCATCTATATGTCAAGTCTGTATCCATTATAGCCTTCAAGTCCATCGTTACATTTGTCTCATACCCACCTCCAAAGTTCATCTGTAAGTTTACTCAAATACATCCTGCAAATCCATCTCAAAGTCCTTATTATCATAGCCTCCATGTATACCTTAAAGCTCACTTGATTATATCATCCAGCTGCATCTCTACAATCACTGTCTTGCTATCTCCAACAGCACCTCTGATTGCATTTAGGCATTGCCTGCAGCCATTCCAAAAGCTTCTGTGTAGATCTATAGATGTATAGATGTATATATTCATGGACATAAACATATGTAAAGAAGGATACAATCTGAATAAGATTTTAAAAATCATTTCATGATAAGCAGTAACTATAATATCCAAGTGCTCCAGCAGTATTCCCTCAGATTGTATGATTTTTCCCTGTGTAGTGTACAGAAATTTGCTGTATGCCCAAGATTGTAGCCTGCATTTCCAGGTGCATCCAAGCTTGTAGCCTATATTTCCAAATGCTTCCAACATTGTCACCAGTTCTTCTCCATCTATTCAGCTTTAACAATATCACTTCCAGTCTCATCAAAAGGCCATTGTATTATTACTATCCCTCTGGAATTGAATTATTCTGAGATTCTGGTTTGACAACTCCCATACACTCCAACGGGCTTCCAGTCACCTAAATTCATTGTGTTGATGTAGGATCAAGGTTGGAATTGTACTGTAGAGTTTACTGAGAGGTAAATGTGGGAGTATACTTAGAGATATATCAGAAGTGTGTTAAGGAATAACTTGGAAAATGGCAGTTAAGTTGGCTGTGAGTATATGGTTAAGTACAATCAGAAATATACTTGTCAGCGTACAATGAACTGTATGTGGCTAGTTGGTTTGAGTTATGTTTGATATTGTATGATATGTAGTATCACATATGGAGAATCACATATGTACTTTAGAAATTGAGCCATTACACTCGTCTATGAAGTCTAATTGTACTACAACTTATATATACTATTGATCACCATCTCTGAAATATCTTCTCAGTACATTATCTCATACACATGGTCATTCTTCCCAGTAAATATAGTTTCGTACTCTTCAATAAAGGCTATTGAACCATAGTTTATGTTAATCACCTTTTATTACTAAGTCAAGTATGAAAGCACATAAACTATTCATAATGTAATGATTTTGTTGCAATAGTGATGCTAGAGAAGCTTAATTGTATTCTATCTCAGAGAGTGACAAGGCCAATATATATGAGAGTGCGAGTATGGCTGAATGCCACCAGTCCATATTAAAGTCCACAGTTATCTCTGGCCATATGAGATATCACCCTCTCCGGCCATACAAGACATCTCCACCTCTAGCCATACAGATCATCTCCATCTCCGGCGATACAGGATACCTCGATCTCCAGTGACCCAAGACGTCTCCATCTCCGGCCATTCGAGACACCTCCGTCTCCAGACATGCCAGACTAATCTCCGGCTGAAACCTGTTTATGCAATACTCCCCCTCTTGCTATACACCATAGAGCAAGAAACAAATAAAACAGATAAAACAAAGTGATTCTTATAGTAGCCTTGTTAAAACCCTGCAAAAGTGAGTGTGGAAAGAGTACTACCATAGCCTGAGGATGACCATCTATAAAGAGATAGCGAAATCTGTGTGGCCAAAAGAAAAGTGAAACAACCTTAAATCCATCCTCTATTACCATAGCCCCATTGCCTTTGTGAATATCTTGTGCTTTTCCTTCCTCATGGCCTTGGTTAGTATATCTGGCACATTCTCATTCATATACACATAGGAGAAGTCAACTCTCTTGCAGGCTTGGAGATCTGGACTATTATGATACCAAACATCACTATGCTTTGTGCGAGCTTTTATGATTCCAGTTGTGATATGACTAAGTGCACCCTGACTGTGGCAATTGATTGTGAGCGGTAATGCGTCTTTGCCGGGTATATCTCAGTGGAGCTGGAGTAGCCATTTCGCTTGATGGGAGCATTTGGAGCAGGGGATGTATTCGGCTTCGATAGTTGACATAGCAATGGGATCTTGCATTCGCGATTGCCACGAGACAGCTCCGTTGCTGAGAATGCAGTCACGACCACCTTGCGATTCAAGGTGAGCACTATCATTGGCCCGATCCTAGTCCATGTCGCCAGTCAGTTGATCATGACTGCCAGTGCTGCTGCTGCTGCCAAGATGCAGTCAAACATTGGCGGTGGATTTGAGATACCAGAGAACTCTTTTGGCAGGGGTAAAATGGCAGGTGAAGAGATGGCAATTGTATTGGCAGCGTGAGGTGACTGTGAATAATATGTCGGGCCAAGTTGCCAGTGCCGTTTACCTCAATGAGCCGACAATTGCCTGATAACCTTTGATATCATGTAGTTCATTCTCCTCCTGATCCTTGGCCAGATCTAGCTTCACATCAGAATCCATTGGAGTTGCTCCATCTTGACCATTTGGCATATTGAATCGTTCGAGAATCGTGCTGAAGATGACCATCTGGCTAAGACTGATGTTACTGCCAGATCCTGTTTGCTCACAGTGGATTTTGATGCAAACAGATTGCCGTGCCGGGCCGAGATTGGTAATTGTGTATGTTTCTGAGATCATAGTTTCAACTTCGATCACAGCTTTGGTAGCGTCTTCCATGTTCAAGATCGAGATGTCGTCAACATACAAGTGCAGCAAAATACCATCACCGCGGAGATACAGGTTGGGGTCGGCCATGGAATGTGGGAACATGACAGAGAGCAACAAGGTGGTAATAATGTTGTGCTAAACTCATGGTGCTTGTTAGGGGCAGTACAGTGCATTCTGTAGTCAAACAATGATTGCAGGGGACTGGAGGCCATCAGGCCAGCCTTTCGGCAGGGTCATATAGATATCATCTCCATCGACCTCAGGATTGAGAGAAGGAGTGACCGCATCCAAATCATCAATGTTCCAGTGACATTTTCCAACCGGGGGGATGAGATACTGAAAAGTGGCGAGATTTCTAGCTGGGGCATAAGTTTCTCTGAAGTCCATTTCTTCATAGTGTTCAATTACTAGGCGTACTTTGTATCATATGGCACCTTCAGGATTGTATTTCGTCTGGTAGACCCATTTGGAGCCAGTTGGATTGACTCACAATTGATTTGCTTCCCGGAAGTTGATAGTTGTGAATGTATCATTGAGTAGGATCGATGTGCATTTCACTTTCAATGTTCTTCTCCAGTGGTCTCATTGTGGGCTGTCCATGGTCTCTGCATATGGAAATGGATTGCTGTGGATGCATGTTTATGCAAGAGCCTTTGCCGTAATGCTAGTGGATTTGCAGAGAGCTTAACTAGACTTCTGGTGACACAATTCATCCATGGAGGTGGTGGTTGCCATGATTGCATGGTCATGGCCGCCATTCAGCGGGCTTTGTCACTTTTGCACCAGAGATATCAATTGTGGATGGCAGTTTACCTAGACACCTGTTGTGCATCCTCCTTGTCAGGAGTACATGATCTCACTCCTGTAGTTGCAGGGAGATTTCGATATTTGTCAGCGTCAGGCAGATTCTGATCTCTATCATTGTCAGTGCAGTTTTGATCACCACATCGGTGGCTTTCACCTGTTCAACTGGTTGCTGGGTGGTCATGGAGAAGTTCATCTCCACCCGTTTCAATGTCGTGTGCTTGGAGAAGTCCATCTCCACTGTCAATTTCCTTCATAAATTCCATCTGTTCTGGTAGCTCAAAGATGTCTGATTTGGCTCCGTGTAGACATGAAGCATGAGCATTCCGCTCTGTTTCAAAAGTAACATCCGACAGTGATCGTACTTCATGGAATGCCGGGTCTCATATCTCCCGAAGGGCAGTGAAATCGTACACATTACCGCCCTTTAAACATGGTTTGGATTTTGGCCTTGATTCCCCACAGCATTGCGGTTCAGGGAGAAGTTGACTAGCATAACAGCTAAATCATCTGAGATGGTGAAGAGGGGTCATGTACAATATCTCATTGCCGTCATTGTTGTGAGTGGGCTTGCCAAATGCATTCAGCATTTCTTATGGAGTTGAATATGGGACTGGATACCCATTGCAATCGTCTCTTTTGGTTAGGGCTTTGTTTGGAGTTGACAGGTGGAGGTAGACTGTGGTATTGACTGCTTCTCCCCAAAAAAGAAGTGGCGCCGGGGAGTCAATCATCATGGATCGTGCATTCTCGGTGCTGGTCTGGATTGTGCTTTCAGCAACACTATTCTCTCGGTGCGCGTCCGCAGGGTATTGTTTGTATGTTGAACCATGTGCAGCGAGCACAAGCCTGAAGGTTACAATGTCATATTCTTGGTGGCAATCAATGCACCGAAATTGTTTCACTTCGTGTCCCAATGAATCAACTCGGGCCTGAAATGATTGGTATACTACGATGCATATTTTCGACTTCTTATCTGTGGGGACCCAAACGGAGGTGTAGCATGTGTAATGGTCCATGAATCGGACATAGAAATAATAGCCGGTGAAGGTAGGCATGGAGAATGGTCCAGACACATCCGAATGTATGATTTCAAATGGCTTTGAAGAGTGCAAGGTCATCACTTTGATGATCATCTGCTTGTTCTGGGCCTGGATGCATATGGTAAACATTGCATCGTCTTTCGTATACCCATCTATCAGTGATCATAGAGCAGCACGATGTTTGTGGGCTAGACGGGAATGACACAGTCGTGATTCTGAGATAGTGAGAGGCTTCCAAGTGGGCTTTGGAAATTGGGTGGCAGATGGACTTTGAGGTACAGTGCAGGCTGCACTTGGAGAGGCCCTGTGGAGTAAGCTTGTAGTAGGCTCGGTGGAGTGTGCAATTGATGGTATGGTGGTTGGTGTGCTCGATGATGCTCTTTCTCTCCTCTTCTTTCTTCTTTTCAATGTGGACTTTGTAGACATAATTGGTACTATTGAAGTTAGTGCAGTTGGGGAAGGTATGAAATCCACGACATTGACCCAATTGCCTGTAATGTTGATTGATCATCAGCAACAACCCTGGATTCCGTCCGAAACACCCGGGTGTTCCGGACGGCTCTGACGGCTCTGACGGAACCTCGTACCCTCTGACGTAGAATTACACGCTGCCTGTCGCCCAGGCGACGGGTCGCGTTGCATAGCAGAGCACCTGGGAGCGCCAGCGACAAACCTGTGAGCGTCTTGGAGCACCACGAATCACAGTAGAGCATTCTGGGAAACACAACATCTCCTTTGGGAACGCTGCTGGTGCGCCTGGAACTCATAGCTACTACTAATCGTGCAACGATTTTTAAAACTCATGTATTCAGGTTGTATTCTCATCTATGTATCTATTTATCTATATAGCTACCAATCTA
>Ga0307515_10008972_pt1 | contig 19427 bp, 12 predicted proteins | sample 17_EM_MG_FD_194513 | JGI IMG/M metagenome (GOLD analysis project Ga0307515, IMG submission 194513) | Populus trichocarpa ectomycorrhiza microbial communities from riparian zone in the Pacific Northwest, United States - 17_EM | ecosystem: Host-associated > Plants > Roots > Unclassified | place...
ACGGACTTGGAGGAACGGAGATGAAGTTATTGTACTCACAGTGGTTGCAGCCAGAGGCAAGCCATAGGAAACCCAGGAGGGTCACAAGTTCCAAATTAGTGTCTGCACAATAGTGAGTGACGGAGGCTGCACAGGAATGGGGTCCCGGTGAGGCACAAAACAGAAGGGACGAGTGAAAGCAAACACCCGTGATCGTGTTTATAGCACCAGAGGTTTCTACCATTCATGCATGGACTCCGATTGTTCACGGCCTGAATGTCCCGTATAAGCAAGGGTTCCCCTAACACCGAAGGTTCAACGTTCAGGGACAACGGGAGGAGAACAAGGAATACGTAGTTTTACTGAGAACTTCAATAATTTTGAACTGCAAATGATGAACTGATCACCCTTTGAATTCGCCAGCCGGTGATCAGTGTGAACGCGCTCACAAGAGTTGTGCCCTCGACAGAACTCCGGAAAATCACGGGGTCTCAATTCACGTAGACCGCGCTGTTCTATGTGCGAGGTAATTACATTCACTTCAAATGTGTCAAGGGCACTTTTTCGCCACTTTGTGCCACTTCATCGGCAACAAGGTCACTTTGTACCCTTTTCTTTGACTTTTTCCACTTCAGTACTTTGCAAAAATTCCTGTTTTGCTGATGTAACAAACGATATCACAGTGTTCACACTATTTCTATTCATAGGTGCCGTCCACTATCGGCATCATATTAGTCTGACCGCCGTTTAGATCAGGTACCTCCCAGGGTTATTCCAAGTGTGGATATCTGTCTGTAAGTGGTATCTGATCAGCCCGTACTACCCAACACATGCAAACACCATTGGTCCTCGACTGTAGTGTTCTTTTATCCGGGCTACACACCCAAGGTATGGTTAATTCGTTTTCACCCACCTGTTTTAGGTGGCTAATTGTTATTACGGATAGATGTATGTGGTGAACTCCTGGTGTCTGAATCTGAGTTTGTGTAGTTGACCCTTGGATCGCAGGTGTAAGAAAACTGCGATCCTGCGAGTAGTGTACTACACGTCCATCAACTTGGCTGCCCAAATTGTCCTCACTCAAAGGTCTGATGTTTCTTCGTCAATTTGAACCCACTCGCTCACTTTTACCGTAACAGAACTTACACTATCACGGGGAAGAACAAATGGACCGCACGCATCCTGTATACGATTTGCGCCGTGCAGTTCGGTATTGGAATTTACATGTCCATTCGGTCTGCAATGGATTCAGTTCAGGTCAATACTTCCAATCACACGTGTACGCTCGAGCTCCGGAACTAAGGGTAAATTTCCAGCAGAAGAAATATCCAAGATTCCTTTAGATGTGTATCACATATGTTTTGCCAAGCCTAGCGGAGACTTCATAGTCCTTCAGTATTCCCTCACTCTCTCCTTCGGTGAGCATTCTTTCCAACCTCCCCATTCCTCAAATTGAACCACCCGTCTGTCCCCATAGACGTCTTGGTTCTCGTGTTTGTTCTTATACAAACACAACTCATTGTGTCGACGCACCAAGGGACGAACACCTCAAATATCCTCGGCACAGTCACTAGGGATGCAGTGACATACTTTGCCTTGATATCGACGTCCCACTTCCTGATCTTAATGATGTTTGTTATGGCGAGGGTGGGATTTCTTGCGCCAGTGCTCGATTTCAAGATGCGAGGCTGATCACCATACCCACTTTTCTAGCCAGGAATACGGACCATACCTATATTTTAAGCCGTCCTCACGTTGGTCTGGATAGTCTCCGCTAATCACCCTCCATTGTTTCCCGTCAACAGGGGAAACGTGGTGTGAGATGCTTCTTGTTCACGCAATACCTGACGTTTGACTGAACGATTTGGATCCCGTCAGGATTCTCCCGATGATAATAAGTCGGATGATTACCTCTTTGAAGAAAGTCGCTACCTTGGCACGGTCCCACGCGAACACGGAGGTTCCAACTGGATCATCGATGAACCTACGGGATGTCTACTTCCTCCACTCGGTGGAAAGTATCCACCTTCCCGTTTTCCACGATTGATGGGTTTGAAGGTCAGTAGGTTTGTCCCATCCACATGAGGGTTTTTTCCCTAACTGACGCTTCTCCCAGTTCGGAGGATTGAACCCCCAAGTCCGAAAGCCGGGCACTGGTGTCGCGGACTTAAAAATTGGCAGTGATAATTTCTATATATACCGTACTCCATCTCCCGTATCTGTGCCCCAATTTGGGAACGCTTGCTTCTGAGAAATTGGGTGACCGTCCGTAGCACCAGAAATATATATCTATTCTGATAGGGTTTCGTTGACCGAGGTTTGTTCCTCGATATCAATTGTGGGTTTGCGGTCCTTCGGGACCCACTTTCTAAAATTTGCCACCAACAGGGCCAGCGATCCACCTTTAATGTTCCTGGCCAAATTGAAGTTACCGTGCGCGCATCCACTCGCTCCGTGCGCTGGTCACCGTGTTTAGCTCACCAATTCATCGAATACACACACTTCCGGGCTAGATTGGAGTACTTATTGGGAGCTAGATCTGTGTCCAGACCTCGTTCGTGAACTATATATCGATCATGGAGGCCAAAACTAGTGCAATCAGCATTCAACTTTTATTTGGGGAATCGACCAGGCTGTAGTACGTTGACATCAAGTTTCAACTATTCAGAATCCATAACCAGTGATCCGCAGTCGACATTGTCACTCCATGGTCATCCTCCGCCCCCCATCCTTCTGACAGACGCCAAACGGACATTCTTCAACGAGGATTGACTCGAGAACGAATTCCTTGACTAAGCCCTTGATACTCTCCACCACAGCTGAACAAATATGAACGGGTTTCTCAGCGATCCGGAGCGAAACGACCTGACCACCAGACGTTTGGTGGGCTAGGTATGATATCAGGTGGCACCAGTCATTGTTGTCGATATCTTCCAGATGTAAATATCGCAGCGATGGGAGAAGTTTCGTGTTGGCATGGGGTCCATCTGGATCTGGCTGCAGGAACCCGTCAGAGAACGTCACGTTGAGAAGACGCAACTCATCAAGTTTCGGCATCGCGGCGATTAGTCCCTTCGCGGCATCCGAGTGCATGTCCCCTTCGAAGCATACTACGTGTTCTCTGGGAGCATGCACAGCGAGATCGATGCATAGTTTATCACGCGCTTCGGGGGTGGGCTCCTCCTGCAGTATCACCTCGCACATCAGAAACGTGGGCTTACGTTTCGACAACAGGCTCGGACCGTCGGTGTTGGTGGTGGTGGTGGTGCAGATTGAGATGAGGCCGAGCGAGGAACTAGAGAGAATTACCAGTCCGTCTTGGAACCGGCCGTCGCACCGAATGTAGTTTTGTAGGTACGGTCCGAGGATTCCCAAAATCTCCTCTACCGTGCAATCGAAGAAGGTTAGCCCTATCATGTCCATTGTTCCTGGATAGTCCAACCGACGCAGTAGCTGGAAGGCGGGGTAAAACTCGCCATCCAGGTAGAGCTGCTTCAAGTGATGCAATGGCACCCAAAAGGTGGCCCCGTCGTTGTCTTCGGGGATCATGAACTGGGAGAGATGAAGGGATTGAAGCTGCCAGAGGGTTCGAGGCGAGGATCGAAAGAAATTGAGATGTGGTAGGAGTGGTTGCGGGGTGCTCGGCTGCGAGTTATAGGGTGGTGAGAGTTGTGTGTAACTTGAGGTGATCCCAGGTCGAGGTTCTTGCCCTCGCTGAAAGGTCGAGATGTTGCAGCTTCGGGAAGTGATACTGGGTGAGGAAATTGGTGATATCCAAGTTGGGATCTTCCAGGATCAGCGATTCAATACTACTGTACTGAATTCCTTCGCCGTCGGTGGGGAACAATGAAGAAATGATGGAGCGCAAGAGATCTGTGGTTCGGCTCCGGAGGTGAACGGATCGTATGGAATTGCGTGCGGCACGATCCCGGAGCGCGTCTTCTAGGGGTTTTCCAAGTGGGATGACATCCGTGATGAGATTCGTGTCATCCAAATCAGGAACATCGTTCAGCACAAGGTCAAGGGGAGTGATTCCAGAACGTTGGTATTGCTGCGACCATTGTTTGAGCGTGTTTCCCCAAAATCTCCAAAGGCTCGGGGTGTGCGAGGTGACCTCAAACCAATGGTGACAAACGAGGAGGAAATTGTAAGAGCCCTTCTGTAACCTGTCAAAGTTTCTAGCTGGGATGACGTTCCAGTGAAAGATATGCCCAAGTATTTCTGGCGGTACATGCGTGGATATGTTCAGTAACAAGTTTTGAGTGCGTTTGAGTTGGATAATGTCTCCTGCTCCTTCTTCTATCATTCTATCAGCTTTTCCAAGGCCAGTATGGAATCGATGTTGGTCTCCGGACCCATGCTGGTGTCCAACCTGTGTTAGCTACTGCAAAATGCGTCGAGATCACTATACTCACATCGAAAACGATACACGTTCGTGTGTGTTGAATTGAACGTTTCTCTAATTGTTCGCTTTTCCTTTGTCCTCTTCGCTTCCTTACTCACGTCGTTTTTTCCTTTGTTCCATGTATGGACTCATTCGACTATTGTCTTTACCCTTTAAATATGAGTCCCTACTGTAGAGTGCTCCTCAGCCTTTCTTTCACTCGCTGAGGAGTAAGTCCTTTCTGCTTTTCTCTCCTCTCTGTACACATACTCATATTGTACCAAATAGTCGTCCTGATCTTCCGTTCAGGTATAATAAAGCCTTTCTTTCACTCGCTGAGGATCGTCCTGATCTTCCGTTCAGTCCAACAGTGTGTTGGAGGGAGCGGCGGTTCGCCACCGTGGACACGGGACGGCAGTGACATCGCGTCCGGGCTTGGGTATGATGGGGGTCAGGTTGAACGAAAGGCGATCGAGGATGAGCGCCACTCAGACCGCCGGCCCCCAAACCGTAATTTCGGCGGGGCAGGACTCAAAGGGGAACAAGGGTCACCAAGGGTCCCACCTCCAATCTGAGTTATCCCAATCCCGCCGTACCCAAGGGTGGGTCAAGCACACCGGTATCTGGGATTCAACATTACCCTGGGAGTCACGGTTGGGCGCAAGCGTGAAGTTCTCCGTTCGTGCCCAAGGATCAGCCAGACATCTTCGATGAGTTTTGATTCCGCGACATTGTTCCCTACGACGAGAGCGGCTACGTTGAGTGGGTTTTTATGACCAACGACCCCACCATTGGTGCAAGTGTATAGTTGTTCTCGCCCCAGTCACTACTCCCCATCTTCCCACCCTCCTCATCCAGGGTAAAATCGAGGACGGATTCCTCAACTAAACCCTAGATGCCCCCCTAATATGTACGGGCAAATACGGACAGGCCTCCCGGTGACCATGAGCGAAATCGCCTAACCCCCAGGCGTTCGGGGTGCTCCGGTCATCATAATCTAGGATGGCATCCTCCAGCTGTAGGTATCACAAGTAAGATGGGAGACATTTCGTGTTGGCAAGAGGACCCTCTGGATATGACGGCGGCAGGAGCGTGCCCGCAACCTCTGCAGTCTCCACAGCGCTTGGATGTTGGGCATTGCGACGATTGTTTGCTCGTTATGGAACCGGCGTTCAACTCTAGGGTCCACCGACGCCAGGCGTTGCAAATTGCGTTATGGTGCACTCACTCACATCGAAGACGATGCTCTTTCGCGACTTGTATAGTCTGGGGGGCCACTGTAGTGCACATGGGACGGCAGTGGCACCAGTACCGCAGTGGCCGCGTTGTGATGAGAGTGATCGAAACAATCAATAAGAGAGTCAACCCCCGAGAAGGGGGAAACGCGGGAGGTCGGAACGAGGACGAGAGACGTGCTTGGGCAACATTATCGGGGGGGGGGGGGTTGAATATCAGGAGAGTGTCAAGCCCAACTTGGAAAGCTCCTTTCACCAACGGCTGGAAAGGAGTAAGACGGCTGTTGGAAAGGTTTCGTACAAGTGTGGTGTCATGTCACATGTACACCTTGCCTACCTGTTGGGATGTTTGTTACCAACTGTAGATTCCCGGCAGGCCTGGATGAATCCTTTACCAGGAGTTGGAAAGGTATTCAGTGGCGAACGGTAACTAGGGTGCGCTTCGGATGCGTTTGGAATAACACGTGTATTCATCGGGACACCTGGGGGCGTACCGAAGCTGGAGAAACCGCAAATGCCCGCGATAGCGTGGTGCCGCTCGATTCAGATCGTTCTGGACTGCAGTACAGAGGTCAGAACCAGTCGGTTCGTCAGTGAGCTATGCTCTCGGACAGTGTCGCCTCCATCAGTAGGTCCCAATCGTTAGTAAACCCGCCTGTTGCTAAAGTTTTATCCAGCACAGTGACTTGCCGAGCAAGCGAGGGGGTGGGTTTGTTGATATGTTGCTTACATTTGGATCCACGTTGTGACCACGCTCGAGTCTTTTGAGCCGATGTTTCAAGTCGCGCAGTTGCAGACACTGATGGTCCCCCCTTATGTATCTTGTGTGCAGAGTGAAGCAGTCTGAGGGAACCCGGCGGATGCGGTTTCACTACGAGGTTTCTGTGGAAGACGACACGACGTATTGCTGATATGATGAGTAGCTATGACGGGCCGCCTTTGCCCTGTCCTCCGCTCCGAGTGTTGACACGCCCCGATCCCGGTCGTCCGACTCAAGGATCACCCAACTACCGACGCTTATCAACCTCAGTGTGGTCCTAGATCTGGTTTTGCTATTTGACTGGAGCTGTAAATCCGAGTGAGTGATTTGAGCCTCTCTCATCCTCTCCCTTCCACCACCCTCTTCCATCTTCTGGGTTATTCTAAATGTCCGGAGTCAGTTATGCATTTGCGTTCTTCATCGGGGCGTTCTTGGAGTCCGTGATGTACGGCGAGTACCTGGTTCCTCTCTTGCTTGCTAATTCTCGTGCTAACGCTGAATTCGATGGGTAGGCATCTTCGTTGCTCTCTTCATCGCTGCCTGCTATGTCCAGTGGGAGAAATTTTCGAAGGGGCGGGGGGTTAATCGCGTTATGGCGTTCACCACCGTGTTCTTTGGGATCACCGTCACCACTGTAAGTCAGAGATGGACACCTCACCGAAACCCCACGGCAGGAGCTGATCCAGTGGCACACCGTAACCTATAGAATTGCGTTCTCTCCCTCCATCGGGCGATACGAGCAATTTTTTACGCTCCTCCAGGAGTGACGGTTCAACAATACCTAGATCCGCCATACCCAGTTGGAGAGATCGTTTCACGGGCTATATTCCAATTCCAAATCGTGGTCGCGGACGTCATAATGGTACCCACCCCACCTAGAGTCTACACCATCACTTGTGGCCACTGACGATGTACGCCAACAGGTTTACCGAATGTTCCACATCTACGACAGGAATCCTCTTGTGTGTGTCATCCCCTGCCTAACAATCGCAGCTTTGCTCTGTGAGTTCTTTTCCCCCCTCGCGTCTCTTGTTCGTCATACTTTGCCGCTCAATTACGATCTCGTAGCCGTCGGTTGTGGTCTAACAAACCAACTTCGAGATGTCACGACGCCTCACGGCGAAAAGGCAATCGACAGCTGGGCTACAGCTTGCTACTGTCTTACACTATTGCAAGTCTTTAATAATCTCTTCGATCTCCAGGAGAAAGTACTCACCCGAAAGCTTCTCGATTCAGTAACAGCCTTTTCATGACAGGTGAGCGCGCGTGTGGCGGTGACTAGATCGTCAGTTCCTCTATCTGACACCCTATTTATTGTCATACAGTCATGATCAGTTTCAGGCTATGGAACGTACATAGGGAAACCGCAAAGGCAAATATGCACAAGAATGGCTCGGTCATCTTTGTAAGCACAGTGTCCCGCCTCCTGTCTATCGTCCTATATATGCCGATCCATCCGCTTCGCTTCTGATAGAGAGCCATGAGGGTACTTATCGAAAGTGCCGCTCTGTGGACGTAAGGCCTCCATTCAGTTCATATGCCCGAGGTAAAATTTACAGGATGTCTCTTCAGGACTTTTGTCGCGATGAACTTCTTCGCTTTCCTCGCCAAGAGTAACCTCAGGCATACATCCCTAGCAATGGTACGTTCATTGGCTCCACCCCCTCCCACCCTCGTTGACACCTGCCTTCCGTCCTCGTGCCCACGTACTCACCTCGCCGAATCTCCCACAGACCAGCCCAGCAGTCGGAATATCCTTCTGCTTAATCATCGTCCGGTTGGGTCGCGTTCTCCCTGAGACCCGAGACGACACTTGGCGCATGTCCACTCGTGTCCCAAGTTCGCGAATGCCCGGATCCGATCAGTTTGCAGTCCCGTTCGCTCAAGTCAAGGTCCAGCGGGACGTGTTTGTGAGCAGTTCATGTGGTTCCCCCGTGGACACCTTGGTGTCTCAAAAGCGGGGGTACGTCAACCCTTCGGGTGGCTTACCAAAGATCATACGAGCCTCCCTCAATCTTCCCACTCCTATACGTGAGAATATGTCCAAAACGCCTGTTTGAAGATAAAGTAGTTTGAAGATAAAGTAGGAGGCCAGTATGTAACCCGAGTGGTGTTTCAGCCTCTCATCTAAGATGTAAATTTATTTATATCTTGTTCCCATGTCAGACAATATCATCCTGTGTTTCATTAGTCGAATCGGAATACCCAACGTGGTCGATACGTGGTAGGGGAAAGTTGTGTGTGAATCATTACCGAGTCGTAAAGCGCGAATGCGAACGATAAAACGCACCAGGTGGCGTATGCAGGTGAGTTCTCGCACAGGTTAGGTCACGATAGTGGCTGAATGCAAGGCTGCCAAGGGTGAACGTCATTCACACCGAGGTCAATGAAGTATACGGGGGGAACAAGGGTGAAGGGCCCCCACCTCCAACGCGGATCACCCCAATTCTTCCACGATGCACACCCCGTTGTCTCCGGTCAAGCACAAATTTGTGATTCAACCTTGGCCTGGGGGTCGAGACCGGACGCAAGCGCGGATCACCGATCATTTTTTTTAAATACGGAGGGGTAGCAGATCGAGTTCCCCACCCCGTGAGCTTGATTCTTTGCAAGATGCGACGCATTGGTGAGAGCAGTGGCGTTGAGTGGCTGAGATGGGGTTTCCATGTTTCGAAGATCGGGATCGGTACAATCCGTCGTTATATCTGCCCGGCGCCGCGCACCGCGGTCGTTCCTGTGCTATACCCAGAATCAACGACCCATGACCCCACCGTTGCATGATGCACATGACCATTCTCGCCCCTGGTCGCATCTTAGTTACCGCTCCCCATCTTTAAACCTCGTCAAATCCAGGGCGAATTCCTCAACTAAACCCCCGATATCCTCTACCACATGCGGACAGACACGGACGGATTCCTTGGTGAACCCGAGCGAAATATCCCGACCCCCGGTTGTGGACATCGTAACAATGGGAGGAGTTTCGCATCGGAAAGTGGACCATTCGAACACCATCTCTGCAAGCAGGCACAAGCCACAGCCCTTGGGTGTTCGGCATTGCGCCGAGGCACAAGTAACTATACACCCTCTAAAGCATATCACGTATTATCTCGTACAACAGGGTCAAGCTCCGGTTTGAATGCCGCCTTGGGCCTCACGGACTGAGTCTCTCTGTCGGTGACAGAGTTGGGCCGCTGGCAGCGCTGGCTTTCAACCGAGGTGTGGCGGCTGGAGGATGTGACGAAAATCTCCAGTCGGTCTCAGAACCTGCCGTCATGCCGGAGGTAGTTATGTTTCAAGGATTTTCGAAACTTCCTCTACCTTTAAATCGAACAAAGCTAGACATTTCTTGTCTAATGCTCCAGGGGGGTCCAATCTGTGCAGCAATCGGAAGACGAAGCGGAAGCACCCGAGTAACCTAAGCCTCTCCGAGTTATTCGAAACGTGGGCCCGTCAAAGCTGTTGTGAATAATCGCCACAAGCCCACAGAGGTCAAAGTTTCGACTCGAGGTAAGGATCGAAAGTAATTCGGATGGAATTGGAACGGGTAAGGGACACCCAATCGTGGGCAGTAGGGTGGCCGGTGCTGTGGTGTGTAACCTGAGATAATCCCAGGGCGGAATTCCGGTCCTCACTGAGAGAGTGAGATATTGGAGATGCCGCGGCCTCGGAAAGCGGTGGCACGCGAAAAAAAAAATTAGAGGCCGATATGATATCGATCCGATGCTACTGGCCCGAACGCCTTCGCCATTGGGGTACGCGAATACAAGTACCCAGATGCGACCACCGCCGCCCTTCAGTTAGCGATTCCACGAACACATGTTGGAAAGGGGAAATGTGGGAGATTGCGAACGGTTCGACCCAAACAGCCTCTACGGCTGCGACGAGCAGGCTTTGCCAAATATGGCCGCAACCATTTTCAGTCATTGACGGGCGACATTCCCACGGTATGCACCAAGAGAAATCAAACGTCCACAAAAGACACGCCTCTCAAGAAGTCGGAGTCCGGTCCGGGGTGGGATATGATGCGCTAGCGCATGATTTGCGCCAAATGGTGCAGAGCAGCGTTGTGCCGATAAGTATCGTCTGGCAAAGCCAAACGCTCAACGAACACATCGATCTATGGTAACGAACAGCGGCTTTGGCTAACTTTGGCACAGTAGGCGGTACTTTAGGGAAGCGGACGAAGCGAGCGACAATCCCACGCCGCGCGCAAGCGGACCGGTTACCTCAGAGCTTCCTGATGCATGTTGGGATGTCAGCCGGTCCCCCTTGATTGCGGGTCATTCCAATCCTGGGGTCGCTCAGCTTGGCGTACCAATCCTCATAGGATTGTGATACTTATTTGACAGAAACATAAGTTCAAGCCGGCTTTGATCTCTCCTCCCATTTCTCGCCTTTGTTCTTTTCCTTTCACTCCGAATGCCCACAGTCAGCCTTGCGTCTGCGTTCCTCGTCGGGGTGATCTTGGAGTGCGTGTTGTACGGTGAGTATCTGTTTCCTTCTCTTTGTCACGTAAATTCCGGTGCCTATGCTAAAATAGCCTCCTAGGTATCTTTGTTTGTCTCCTTATCGCTTCCTTCTATGTCCAATGGGAGAGGTACTCGAAGAGAGGGGGCGTCAACCGTGTCATGGCTTTCGCTACCGTGTTCTTTGGGTTCACAGTCACCACCGTGAGCGAGAAGTGACGACTCCAAAACCTCACAGAAGGAACTAATCGCGCCCCCATCCCACAGAGTTTTGTTCTCAACCTCTGTCGAGTGATACAAGTAACCTTGCTTCTCCCTCCGGGAGTAACAATCTATCAAGCCGTGGGTCCGGCATACGCCACTGTAGAGCTCGCTCGGAGTGGAGTGTTCCACATTCAAATCGTCGTCGCGGACATCCTAATGGTACATCTCTCTCACCCATGTTCTAACGCCTTGGCACTTGCGCGGTCGCTGACAGTGCACGCCAACAGGTTTACCGGATGTATCACATTTACGATAGGAATCCTTATATATGTATCGTTCCCTCCTTAGGTATTGTAGCCCTGTTTTGTGAGTTTGTCCTCCCCCACCCCCCTTGTCCTGTCCGTCTTCCTTTGTCGCTCAATTACGATTTCTTAGCCGTCAGTTGGGGTCTAGTGAACCAAAGTCGAGATCTCACGACACCTGCCGGCCAAATAGCTAGGAACTACTGGTCTTGCGCTTGCTTCTCTCTCTCAATATTGCAAGTCCCTATCAATCCCCTCAATTCCAAGGAAAAGACACTCACCTGAAAGCTTTTTTTTTTTTTTTGATTCAGTAACTGCCTCTTCACCAGTGGTGAGTGTGTTTGTAGCGGTGATGAGATTTTAACTGCCCATATCTGACACCTAGCACCCGTTGTCATACGCAGTCGCGATCAGTGTCAAGCTATGGAGTGTGCACCGGGAAACCGCAAAGGCAGATATACGAACAAATAACTCGGCCATCTTTGTACGCGCAATGTCCCCACCTCCAGTGTGTCGCCCTCAGTGTGTGCTGACTCACCCTCCCCCCTTCTAATAGCAAGCCATGAAAGCTCTTATCGAGAGCGCCGCTCTGTGGACGTAAGACCTGCGTCCAGTTCACATGTCCGAAATGAAATTTACATTGAACGTCTCACCTCCCCAGATCTTTCGTCGCGATGAACTTCTTGGCTTACCTCGCCGGGAGTAACACTAGGGTAACGTTCCTAGCGATGGTGCGTTCACCACCCCTCCGTCCTCACGTTTCGTTCGTGTGTTCGCATGCTCACCTTCGCCAAAAAAAAAAACAACCTCCTCCCACAGACAAACCCAGTGGTCGGAATCTCCTTCTGCCTAATCATCGCTCGGTTGGGTCGAATCCTCCCCGAAGCCCGAGACGAAACTTGGCACACTTCGCGTACCCCAAGCTCACGAATGCCCGGATCCGACCAAAGCGCTCTCTCGTTCGCTCAAGTCAAGGTTCACCGGGACGTCTTCGTGAGCGGTTCGAGCGGTTCCGGCTTGGACACCTTGGTGTCCCAAAAGCGGGATTACGCCGACAATTCGGACGAAATACCGAGGGTCATCCGAGCCTCCCTCAGCCTTCCAGCTCCTACGCGTGAGAGCGCATCCAATACGCCAGTTTGAAGATTACAGTGGGAGCCCCGTGTGTGACTCAAGTGATATTCCAGTCTCTCATTTAGGGAAGACCCTTATTTGTATCTGGTCCCCATGTCAGAAAGTATTATACCATCCTATGTTACAGTAGACAAACCGGAATGATATGGTAGATGTGTGGACCACCGTCGAATCGTAAAATGTGAATGCATATGACAGGATGCAGCAGGTGGGTGTGTGTGCTTGCGAGCGGGCGCGTTATATGGTTGTATCTGCGTTGAATAGTTTCAGTGAATACCAACGACGGCGAATCGTCGGAATCTGTTGTCTCAAACAAACGAACCCACAATCTCTCAAACGGTCACGACACCACCCAAACACCCCATCAAAAGAACGTCAACCGTCCCTCCAAACTTCTTCTCGACATACTCATCCAAATCCTCGAACAACGCCATGGCTCTACCGCCCTTACCCTTCTCACCCTTCTTACCCGGCCACATCGCCTTCTCCTTAATCCCAGAAAAGTGGATCTTCAACAAATGCGAAGGAGAATCAGAAGTAGAAGGTGGAAGCTTGTACACGAGATCGATGGACCAAGTGTCGACTCCGTAGAAAGAAGCTTCTTTGACGTGGTGTCTGGCGTATTCGTCCGGAGGGTTCTTGTCTAACGTCCATTCGATCACGTGTGCGTCGAATGCGATTGCTGCGTGGTGGAAGTGGGTTAGTTAGAGGTTTTGAACGTGTGGTGGGGAAGGGACAGAGAAATGGTACCTGTCCAGATGACTTCAGGGTGGTGGATCTTTAAAGTCAACTTCCTCGTCCCGGCTGCCTTATCGATGACGTCGTCCTCGGCCGTGATCTTGATACTGGCACGGGCCGCAGACGATTGAGCGGCCTCGTACCGAGGGACGGTAGGCAAAGCGAGCTTGTAAGGCGCCAAGAACTATTCATTGAATACAAAAAGCTCAGCCATTTCACGTGTCAGGAAGGTATTGAGACAAAAGGCGCACCTGAGAAAAAGGGTACAACACATCCCAATCCCCGTTGTTCTCGTCGATGACGGGTACAACGGCGGTCACACCCTCTCCAGCAAATCCTTCAGTGATGACATTCGCGATTCCTTCATAGCCAGGCGCAGCGTCCGCGCCCCCAATGAGCAAATGGTTTTCGCTCGTCGTGATCTAGTGCATCGAAAAACTTGCGAGTCAGCAGCGAGTCCTGGGAAGAAAAGGAATCCTCACGTTCTCCATATGAATGACAAACAACCTCTTCTGATGCATCTCATCGAACACTTCCCTCTGCATGAACACCAGCATCATCACGCCAGACAACACGGACGAGAAAAAAACCGATCGGACAAGAGTTCGTCGATTGAACCGATGAGCGAAGGCGACGACGTTGGGCAAGGAGTAAGCTCCGACGAGAGCGGTCATTGAAGCGATGATGTACTCAGCAGGAGCGTCTGGTCCGATTCGTCCTACGTGGTGAAAGCATTAATGAAAATATTAACCCATTCCGGGGGGTGGGGGGCATTACCTGTGAGAGGGACAAACACATCAAGCAGAGCCACACACAACTGCGTGCCGTTCATCAATGGCACAAAAAGCGAGATCGCATACGTCCACAAATGAATCTCCTCCGGATCCAAGACGAACATCTGATTCAACAAAAGCGATACACCCAGCGGTAAAGCGGAAAGGTAAAACATCGCCGCAGAACCGTACCCGATCATCTGCAACGCGAGTGCGAGATAGGACTGGAGGAGCAAGAGAGAGGTAAAGATCGTGACTTCACGAATCCGGCCGAAGAGTAATTGAGAAGCCAGCGCGCCAGCCAGAGCAGGAGGGAGGTATAGCACCAAACAAGACAACTCTACAGAGAACCAGCTCATTCCTTTGTTGAAGACCCCCGTCATGATATAAGCCACGGTATTCGCTCCGACGAGAGCCCCAATGGGTGCAGCGATGACGGCAATGATACCTCTGAGCTGCTCCTGCCACATGGCTCTACCCTTCTTGAGTGCGGGTGCAGGGTCGACGTAGGTAAATTTGGCGAAACCGAGAGAGGTGATGAAGAAGACGAAGTAGGTGATCCTAGCCGTCTGGTAAGAGTAGCGGAAGAAGAGATCGAAGATGGAGAAGAAGACGGTTTCTGGCTTTGTGTAACCAGTGTCAAGAGATGGGAGGGGAGATTCGGGGGAAGTGAGGTATTGGAGTAACGCAAGAGTATTTTCTGCCATGCGCTGCCCGAATGGTCAACTCTAGGAGTTAGAGACTGGGTAGAAAATGGTAGACGCACCTGAGCAACTCCCGGTTCTACATTCTCTACAAGGTCTTTGCGCATGTGATACAAATAGCTATTCGATACAATGGCGATCTAAAAAAACGTAACTTGTGAGCGGCAGACGGGCGGGACTGAAGGATTGAGCAACCGACATCCAGGCCAGTAACATTAAGGTATTCCTCAAATTGTCTGAAATCCGTACTGCAACCCGAGTATTAATTCCTGCGCAACAGTGCGAAATAAGGGACGGGTCAGCTCACTCTGAAAGCAGGATACCGGAACTAAAGATTTCATTCGCCATGACGGTACCAAACGGTCTCGGGACGCGAGAATATGCGTCTATCATTTGCTCTGACGTAGCTTGGAAAAGCAATTCTGGGCCGGTGGTGCCAGCGGCTTCGAGGTTGATGACTGCCCGAACGCTTGGAGCAGAATGATCCTGGGTAGAATACAAATGAGAACCGTCTTGCAAAGACTCCTCAGCGTTGTTAAACACTGTCGACCGTGATCAGCGACACCGCGAGAGGTGGGTATATGCGCGCCAGAATCCACTCACGGAGTATCATCGCATGATGTGGAGACCACCCTGGTGTTTGGGTTAACACGCGGAAAGCCTCCAGCATGATGCCGCATGGGAGCGCGTCATCCGCAGCACCAGGACTCGGGAGGGTGCTGTCCAAGTGAGCGTTCACCAAGATCGCGTGAGCTTTTCCAGCATCCGTTCCATTCGAGACCCGTACGACAATGTTTGAGAGATCACGGTAGGTTTTGTACAATCGTTTACCCATCATGTCGAAGCTTGCGTGACGTGTGGTCAGCCACTGGTCAACTTTCAACGTTACGTGACGAGGACGACATACCGGTGAGACCCGCTCCCAGATTGCCTCCAAACCTCGCATTCCAGACCCTCTGCACATTTTTCCGCGATGAGTTGAGCTTCTTTGAGTAACCAAGCGTCGGCGAGGGCGTGTTCTTTCGTTCCAACCGTCCGATATCCGATGCCTTCCGACAGATGCTTGGTGTACCCAAGTATCTTTGACTCTGAGATTTGTGGAAGCCCAGTGACCGGGTGAGTCCTACACAAAGCAAATTAGATCTTGAGACCGAGGAGGTGGAGGCGAAGATCGGGGGCTCACAACGATGTCACGGGAGTTGGCAAAGCTACGCGGCGAATTAGATACGCAGCAAGGAGCGGATCGCGACTCACAGTAGTGTACCCTGTAAGACACGAGGGGCACCAGGATCAGGACCGGTGCCAACGCGAGGAGAGAACGGAATAAACCCCAGGGTTTATTCATGGCAGTACTGGAACAGAAGCTTCCGAACTGATCCCCGGGCGTCTATGCATATAACCTCCGCTGTCTCTCTCACCCGCAACGATCATCCCCTCTTGGGCCAATCGGAGTTGGCAAGTCCCCTCTTGTGTTGATTGTGCGGAGGAATATGAGCTCACTCCCTTTCTTCCCCATCTGTCCTTGCGTTGATTCGTATCAGGAATAAGTGAGGGGAATAAGATGCCCTGATGTACGGGGTCAATCTCTCTCTCTCTAAACGGAAGCGAGACCCGCGGGCGCTTGTCAAAACTTGATTAGCCAAGGAAAAAGACTTCTTGAGCCTCGGCATCAATCAACTTACAGCGAACGACACGCTCTCTCTCTTGTCTCTGTACTCTCACCATGTCCGAGGAAGACGTGGCCAGGTCTCTCAGCAAAGGGCACGGAACGAGCCAGCTCACCCCCTTGCTCGTTTCCCCTAGGCTCGCGATCGTTCTCCAGCCAGCGACACCCATTACGCCCCAAGATACCCCTCCCTCTACTCCTATAATAGACCCCGCTCTGCTTTCTCCCCCCTCTATCAAACGAAGGTCATCGTGCAGGTCAGAACCTGTTCCCACCCCTCCACCACCACGTCCAGCCTCAGCCCCACCCACGCTAGCCCCCTTCAACCAGCCCAGTCCTCCAGCTACCTCGGATAACTTCCCTCCCTGGTACCTTTCGCGGAATTCTCTCACCGCAAGAAGGACAGGGAGAACAGTCACCGTTCCACCACCACCACTCGGTCAGTCTCTTGTCGTCCCCTATTCATGGGTCCTTCACGTCTGACCCACTCCCAGTTCGACCCACTACCTTTTGGCGGAGAACAAACAAATCTGGGGTGACTGATCCCTCCTATTCACCATCGTCCCACCTCATCCGTCGGTCTACATTCATCGCCGCCGGTCTCGATCTCGACAAACCATTCGCCGATATATCCGCATTCTCCGTCGAATCAAGGGTCCTCCGAGCCAACCTCGTCGTCGTCCCAAGGTCTGTACACGATGTATTTGGGTAGAATTTCCCTCCCAATCCTCATCTGTGTCGGGCGGGTCGTGGCGGTGGCTCTCGGAGTTGTGAGGCAGGACGAAACAACATTCCTATTCCATCAATCGGGCACCCCAGGCGCTCCGTCCACATCATTTGATTGGTGGCCATTCGACGATTTCGAGACTGCTCTTGTGCCCCAACCCCCATTGACAACCAGCTCCCTATCTCGACCACCCGCAACAACGACATCTTTCACTTCCTCGTCGCCATCGCTGCAAACATCCCCATCCCCGTTACCATCACCTTCGATCATCGACATCGCAGCCCTCCCGCCAGCCACAACCAATGTTCCTCGCCCACGAATCCGCACGAAACAAAGTCTCAAACCATTTCCTCTCGCCCCCGTGTTCATGTTCACCGGGCTTCTGTTTGGAGCCCTCGTGGGTTGGCTTGCGTTCAGTTCCTACGAGCGGTGGGTGGCGAAAAGTGCCGCTGTCACGCTACTACCTGGTCCTGCGTACGTTCCAGCAGAATGTGATGAGACTGCGGATGGCGACAGAGGCGAACGTGTGGGTGGCGTGGAGGGGAGTCCGAGCAAGCATACGAGGCATGGAACAGCATATTCTTCATATTCGGTTGGGAAGGGTTTACTTGGGAGGATTCCTTCATCGAGGTTTTATCAACCCCTACCCTCGACAGCCCAGGATAGGACGAAAAGTTCGGAAAAGTCTTCCGCTTGGCGTTCGCTTCCCAGTTCTTCGCGCGCCAGGACAAACAACTCTACCAGATCGACGCAAACGGCAACGGTAAACCCAGATGATCCATTTACATCGATCGGGACGGGGACGGACACGAAATCTCAAACCGTGATCGTCGCGTCGCGTACTTCAACCCGATCGACCTTCGCTCACGCCTCGAGGTTCGGTGAGGTGTGGAGTGACGAGGAGGATCAGGACGCAGTTGTCGTTTCACCCTTCGGTCCAACCCTTCCCGCTGAAGGAGAGGGAGAGAAAGCAGGGTTCCTGAAGCGGATCAGATCCCAATCAAAGTCTGCCAAAGGGAAGAAGCGGGACGAAAAGTCTACGAGCACCATAAGGGAGTTGGCTTCTCCCGTCAAGGAGACTTCTCCCAGGAAGAACAGCTGGAAATTTCCCTGGACTCCTGGATCCCCATCGGCGAAACCTGATTCGTACACGGCCGTACCAACTAGAATGACTTCTCCACGCTCTCAATCGTTCAGAACCCCACAATCTTCCCCACGAAAACCCAGCTACGTTCGTTCGGGCGAGAAAGTCAGATCGGTGGATACGTCCATTCTTCCGGCGAGTCCGCCGACCTTGACATCTCCACGGCTGGAATCAGAATTCTTCTTGAGCGCGCTAGTATTTGATGTCCCTGGGACACCGACACCTAAACGCACGAGGTTGTCGCGGGCCGTTACCGGTCGCAGGAGGGACGAGGAACGGGACGACACCGATACCCTAATCACGGACGCAGCCTCCCCGTCTCCACCCGGCCTCAGCGAGTTCGAACACACCTACGAGAGCCATTTTCCAACGAAATACGACCCCCGGCCTGGACCTAGTAGACACCTCTCAACAACATCCATATCCACCATCTCCGAGTTCCCTGGCGACCCTCCGCCGAAGAGAACCCCAGCCGAAAGGTTCTACGCTCGACGTTCGGCATTAGATAAGGTCGAGGAGATCATTCAGAGGAGCAGGAGCCAAACCAGTGTTGCGAACGCGGCGACGGGTCATGGGAGATCGTCATTGGATACCATTGAGGAGCATAGACGGTTTGGTCGTGTTGGGAGGGAGTTTGAGAGCGGTGGAATCGAGCAGAGGTTGTTTGAACCTTGAACTTCGGACCTTGGTTTCGTTCTGCCTCGTGCGGTGCACGACGTGGTGTATCTTTTTTTTTTCCGAGGTATATATTTTTAGATGGTGCAGATGCCCCCGGGCTCTTTGGGATTTGGGCGGGGTGATGGTAATTCTTCCTGCACCCGTATCTTGTAGTACATTAGACCGATTTGTTGTTACGATAAGTGGGTGACTATCCGTAAGGCTACACCATGTACACACGAGTCTGGACGAATACCCAGAGCCTTTTAAGGGAACTGTCAGGACCCCGACCGTTGCGTCGGGCCGTGGATATTGTCTCCAAACCGCGCATCTGGAATCACGACACTACCACTGTTTTTCTCGAAAACCGGCCGACCTTCCGAATTACCGGGGCCGGGAAGGTTCGTAAACCCACCTATCTCATGCCTGCAAGGTGCTGGTGCCATCCCTACACTTGAACTTTTGATTTCATTGGGCTACGCTGTGCGGAGTGCGTCAGATATTGGGGAGTAAACCTCGGCTAATGGAACCCTACTGGAACAGATATGTATATC
>Ga0307515_10008973_pt1 | contig 19427 bp, 11 predicted proteins | sample 17_EM_MG_FD_194513 | JGI IMG/M metagenome (GOLD analysis project Ga0307515, IMG submission 194513) | Populus trichocarpa ectomycorrhiza microbial communities from riparian zone in the Pacific Northwest, United States - 17_EM | ecosystem: Host-associated > Plants > Roots > Unclassified | place...
ACGGCCAGCCACGGCGCCCAGGGACCACGCACGGTGACCGGCTTGGCGCTGCGGAAGCGCAGCGTCACCGACCAGCCCGCGGGGTCCGGCTCGACCGAGTCCACCATGGCCAGCCAGTAGTCGACCGCGCCGACCGTCAGGCGCCGGTTGGTGACGACCGCCAACTGCCGGCCGGATTTCGTGTCGACGGGGAACCAGCCGTACTGCTGCTCGCCGGGTCGTAGCCGGACCGTCGGCGCGATGGCGGCCGGCCTGCCGCCGCGATGGATCAGGCTCGCAAGCAGGGTCATCGAACGCCAGCCCGCGGCCAGCTGTCCGGGGTCGTACTCCCGCTTGCCCGTGTTGCCCGACACTGCAATCTCCGATCTAGACATTCCGCTCGCCGGCCGCAACTCACGTGGCCGCGGCTCGCCGAGCCGCAACGAGATTGGCATGAGTAATCGGCCGATTACCACTCAGTTAGCTCGGCGGAGGGCGGATTTGTCCAATGCGGGCGGACGGGTCGGCCGATCGGCGGCATCGATCTCGCCGACCGGACGACCCCGGACCGGCGTACGCCAAGGCAGGAAAGCGGCGCTGGACAGCAACACCACGGCCAGCACGGTCAGCGTCGACCGCACCCCGACGGCCGTGGCCAGCAATCCGCTGACCGCGATGAAGATCGGCTGGACGCCCCGGCTGCTGACCGACCAGGCCGAAAAGACCCGGGCCATGTACGCGTCCTCGGTGACCTGCATCCGGTACGTCGCGAAGGTGGGGTTGAAGATCCCCGCGCAGAGCAGCAGCAACGTCTCGGCGACGATGATCACCACCAGGCCGTCGCCACCGGCCGGCGCCAGCGGAAGCAGCCCGAGCCAGAGCGTCCGCGCGAGTCCGAAGGCCAGCAGCACCCCGCGCTGCCCGGTGCGCCTGACCAGCCCCTTCGCCAGCATCGATCCGGCAACGCCGCCGAGGCAGGGCAGCCCGAGCGCCAACCCGTACTGCACGGAGGAGAACCCCAGATCTCGCAGCATCAGCACGGCCAGCAGCGGAACGCTCGCCATGATGCAGCCGCCGAACACCAACGAGTTCCAGTACAAGGCCCGCAAACTGGGGTGGCTCAGCAGATAGCGCCAGCCGTCGGCGAGCTCCCGGCGCCGGTTGTGTCCGGCCGTTCGGGTGGGCGGCGGTGGCTCGCTCGCCCGCAACCGCCGGATCCCGAGCGCGGAGAGCAGAAAGCTGACCGCGTCGACCCCGACGGTGACCGTCGCCCCGAGCCACGAGATCAGCGCCCCGCCGAGCGGCGGCCCGACGCTGATGGCGGCCCAGACGGTGCTCTCGAACCGGCCGTTGGCCTCGGCCCGCGACTCCGGCTCCACCAGCGCCTTGAGGTGCGCGCCGCTGGCTGCGGTGAAGACGATCGCGCCGGCCGTCTGCGTCACTGCGACGAGACAGAGCTGGGCGTAGCTGAGCACACCGGCGGCCGCCGCGACCGGCACGCTCGCAAGTGCCCCGAACCGCACCAGATCGGCGCCGATCATGACCGGCCGCTTGCGCCGAAACTCGATCCACGGCCCGAGCGGCAGCGCGATCGCCGCGGCGGCCACCCCGGCGAGCGCGGCGAGCAGCGAAACCTGCAGATCAGAAGCGTCCAGGACGAGGATCGCGATGAGCGGAAGCGCGCCGGAGCCCACGGCACTGCCGAACTCGCTCACCCCGTACGCGGTCCACAACCGCCGAAAGTCCGCCCCCAGCGTCATGCCGGCACCCTATGAGCCGGGTGTGACAAGACCGGTCCCAGCAAGATCCATATTGAACGATACGGAGGCGGCGCCCGTTAGAGGTGACAGCAACTTGACACAGGATTTGAACGCTCCGGCACAGTTACGATACGAGGAGTTCCGCGATCAAGATCCATAGTAGATACTGATGCCGTGGACGACCCGGCGCGCACCACTGAGTCGAGCCGCGACGCTTTGGCGCGCCTCTTGGCCGATGTTCCCGCGGCGCGGCTAGCCGCCGTTGCGCAGGATGTTTTCAAGTTCCTGCCACTTCCGGCGCAGTTTCCGTGGGACGACAGCGCGGCAGTCGTCGCCCAGATCGAGTCGCTGCCGATCCAGTCCACCAAGATGCCGCCGCTGCTCGCCTTCGCGGCGCGACTGGCACACGAGGTTGATGATCTTAGATCGCTCCAGATCAACCGCTGGATCGACGAGGTCGGCCGGTCCGCGGGCATACCGGAGGCATCCCTCCGTCAGCTGTACGTGGACTCCCGTCCGGCGCCCCAGGCCGAACGTTACAATCTCCCCCAACAGCGCATTTCGGATATAACCGCCTCCCGGATCGAGGACCCCACCTTGACTAGCCAGAGCGTCTCCACGGACCTTCCCAAGGCCCTGCTGGAGCGATCGAACACTGTGCGTGTCTGGGGTGGCATTCCCATCCGTAACCCTGACTTCACCGGACGCGAGAGCCTTCTCCTCACCCTGGAGCGCTCACTCGAGGCGCGTTCGAAGGCCTCGGTGCTCCCGCACGCACTGCACGGCTTCGGCGGCGTCGGCAAGACGCAGCTGGCCGTGGAATATGCGTACCGTTTCGCCGATCGCTATGACCTGGTTTGGTGGATCCCGGCCGAGCAGCAGTCGCTCGTGCTGCAGTCGCTAGTCGATCTCGGCCGCCAGCTCGGCATCCCGGTCACCGAGGAGCTGACCCAGGCGTCCTCCCTGGTCATCGACGCACTGAGCTCCACCCGGCTGCGTTGGCTGCTGGTCTATGACAACGCCAACGAGCCCGACGATCTGGCCCACCTGATCCCGTCCAGCGGCGGCCACGTCATCCTGACCTCCCGCAACCAGACCTGGTCCAATGTCTGGGACGCCGTTGAGGTTAACGTCTTCGAGCGCTCGGAAAGCATCGAGCTCATCCGCAAGCGCGGCACCGACATCACCTTCGACGACGCCGACCGTCTTGCCGAAAAGCTTGGCGACCTGCCGCTCGCCCTCGACCAGGCCGCCTCTTGGCAGGCGGCAACCGGCATGGCCGTCTCGGAATATTTGGAGCTGTTCGACCAGCACGTCCAGGAGCTGCTTTCCGAGGGCAAGCCGGCGTCATATCCGACCACGATCGCCGCACTGGTGAAGCTGGCGTTCCAGCGACTCCAGCAGGACGCTCCGGCGGTGGCGCAACTGCTGGAGATGTTCGCGATCTTCGGCGCCGAGCCGGTCTCGCTCGACCTGCTGCGCCGCGGCCGCAACGCCAACATCTCCGCGCCGCTAGGCCCGGCCCTACGCGACCCGATCCGGCTCGGCCGCATCGCCCGCGACCTGCGCAAGTATGGCTTGGCCAAGGTCGACCCCAACAACCGCATCCAGGTGCACCGGCTGTTCCAGCTGGTGCTCGGCGACGAGCTCAGCGCCGAGCAGGCCCGCCAGAGCCGCACGAACGTGCACCGGCTGCTGGGCTCCGCCAACCCCGGCGAGCCTGACCGCGAGCGCAACTTCGTGACGCACGCCGAGATCGGCCCGCACGTGCAGGCATCCGGGTTGGTGGACGCGGAGACCGAGGACGGCCGCCGAGTCGTTCTCGACCAGATCCGCTACCTCTGGGTGATCGGCGACAACGAGGGCTCCCGCCGGCTCGGCGAACTGGCGGTATCGACCTGGTCGCAACCCACCGACCAGGTCGATATCGGTCCCAACGGTGAGCTGACCCTGATGGCCACCCGCCACCTTGCGAATGCGCTGCTCTCGCTCGGCATCAACGAGCGCGCCCGCGGCCTGGCCGAGTCAACCCTGGAACGGCTTCGGAACAACCCGCTGTTCGGTCCAGACCACGAACACACACTCTCGACCGCGGCGACCGTTGCCTACGCCGTTCGTGTCGCGGGCGAGTTCCAGGAGGCCCTGGTCATCGACACCGACACCGTCGAACGATCTGCGCGGGTGTTCGGCGAGGATGATCCCGCGACGCTGGCCAACAGGTCGAATCGCGCCGTGAACCTTCGGATGCTCAGCGACTTCGCTGGGGCCTACGACATCGACAAGGGCATCGTCGACATCTGGCAGGAGACGGTTCCCGCACAGGACAGCCGCCTACTCTTCGCCCAGGCGAACCTGGCCCGCGATCAATACGGACTCGGCCAGTACGCCGAGGCGCTCGCCCTGCAACAAGCCATCCTGCCTACGTATCGCCAGATCATGCCGAACCCGAAGCATCCGTACATCTTGTGGGCGGCTCGCACGCTGGCCATCGCGCTGCGGAAGACCGGCCGCTACGCCGAGGCTCTAGCCGAGGCACGCGAAAACTATCGCGACTGTTCCGCCCGATATGGGCAGGACCACCAGCATTCACTAGCAGCGACGATGACTTTCGCAAACACGCTGCGGGTAACCGGCGAGCTGGGCGAGGCACGGAGCTTGGCGGTCGACGCGGTAACCCGCTACCGGCGGGTCTTCGGCGAAAAGCACCCACTGTCGTTGACCGCCGCGATCAATCTCGCAGTTATCCACCGCAGCCTGGGCAACGTCCATGAGGCCCGCGAGCTCGATGAAACCACCCATTCGGTGATGGTCGCGACGCTGGGCGCCGAGCACGGATACACCCTCTGCGCGGCCAGCAACCTCGCCATTGATCTCGCCCTCGCCCACGAGCCGAGGGAGGCCAGGCGGCTGTCCGCCGAGACGCTTGCCGCCTCTCGGCGCAGTCGAGGCGAGCAACATCCCTACACTCTGCTGTGCGCGGTCAATGCCGCTTTCGACCTGTTGGCGGTCGGCGAGACCGACAGCGGCCGGGCTGAGCTCGCCACGGCGATCGAAGCATTGTCAGAGCTGCACGGCCCAGATCACCCAGAGACGCTGGACGCGCGCCGCGGCAAGCGCGCCGAATGCGACATCGAGCCGCCGCCCACCTGAGTCGTTCCCGCAGACCGCCCACTCACTGTGACGAGTGGGCGGCTACAGATGTGTCGCGTTGCGGAGCATTTCCGAAGCCGGTGTAGTTCTCATGGTGTGATTCGGCATCTCGAACCACCCGCTGAACGGCTGCGGCCAAAATGACACTGTCGGATATCAGCAATTGCCCGAGTAAGGCGTCATTGATCTCCGGCAACGGGCCTTCCGGATCGCTTGTCTCGCTCGGTCCAGCTGATTTGTCGCGCACTTACGACCTCCAGCGCCTCATAGCAACCGACGGGCTTAGCAATCGACTTCATCGGCGATCTTGGCGTACGCCAACGGTTGCGCCCCGAATAAACGCGACGAACCGTCGCCTGGAGGGCGAGTGGCGGGGCGGAAACCACGCCTATCCACTCGACTCCGGACTCCACGATACGTTGACCGCCACCACTTTCCCAGACCCGGCAGACGGGCTATTCCGCGTCGGGTTTGGGTGGCCGCTAAGATCGGAACGCCCGTTCACCGGAGCCGATTTATGGCATTTTCGGTCAGGGCGTGCTGCCGTGGGCAGCATAGTTGTCCTTCGACCTGTCGGCAGCTTCGGCCGCTCGCCGGACCGCGTTCGCCAGGACCGTGTCATCCGTTGGCAGGAAAGCCGCCAGCGGCAGGTCGCCAACCCTGGGTAGGGAGTCGCGTGTCCCGCCCCCGTCGGGGCGCTCCTGGGGAACCCGCACGTGTGGTCCTTTCCGGGCATATGGTCGTCAAGACGACGATACGACGGTGCTCTGGCGGATCATGGCGTGTTCGCCGCTCAGCGCGAACGCGGGTGAATCTACTGAAGTGATCTAGAACGCGCGAGCGGCCGGGCCGGAAAGCCGGTGATCCCAAGCCGCCCTGCGATCGGCCAGCGACGAACGCGCCTTCCGTACGGCCTCGGACGGCAGCGGATCGGCGAACAGCCGATCGACTGCGACCTGCAGGCCGGCCGTGAAGTGGCGGCCGAGTGCCGTCAGCTCGGCGGAGGCGGCAAGGGCATCGAGCCCGACCCGTACCTGCTCCCGCACGGTGGCCAGCTGATCGGTGGCCACCTGCTCGAGCCCGGGCGAGCTGCGCAGGCCACGCCAGGCGTCCGCCACGCCGAGGAAGGCGTAGACACCCTGGATCAGGCCGGCCGTCGGGCGCGGATCGACCCGCCATGGCGCGAAATGACGCTCGGCGCCATCGGGTTGGTACAACTCCACCAGGTCGAGCACCGCGCTCAACTTCGAATGCTGGAACTCGTGGACGATGGTAATGGCGAAGTCCACGGCGGATCGCGGACGGGTCAGCCCGAGCGCGCCGACCGACTCACGGGCGGTCCCGCTGCGTGCGCCGCCGCTGCCGTCGTCCACCAGCGGAACCACCGCGCGCAGGCCGACCGCCAGCTCGGCGGCCCGCTCGGGCAGGAAGCGGCAGATCAACTCCCACGCCTCGGCGAACATCGCCTGCCAGCGGCCGAACTCGGCGTCGCTCAGGCGCTCGCTGGGCGGCGCGTGATAACCGCTCCGGTAAGGGTTGCCGTCTTCGACGTTCACCGCGATCGCCAGGTCGCCGTGTCGCGCGGTCAGCCGGCGCAGGCCCAGCCAGCCGTCGCCGGGTAATGACGTCTGCCCGCCCGAGACGGTGATCGGTATCGGCCCGTCCGGGTCGTCGGGGATGATCGCCTCCCCGGTCGCCGGCAAAGTCAGCCGGCCGTGCCGGGCATAGCCGATCACCTCGCAGTCCAGCCCGAGCCGGACGGCGGCCGCGGCGGCCAAGCCGCCGATGTGCAAAAGATCCCCCGATAGGGGGAACGCCGAGGACTCCACCCCCCGCAGCCGACGGGTGGTCGTCGTCAGCCAGGCACCGACCAGCGGATCACCGAGCAGGTCCGGGTAAGCCGCCGGATCGACTTGCTGCGCGGCGGCTAGAGTCTGGACCGCCAAGTCCAGGCCCGCGCGGTCGATCGGCCACTGCGCACTGACGAACTTCAATAGCAGCAGGTGGCGGCTCAGTTGGCTGGCGCGTAACTCATGCACGACCGGGGTGCCGCCCAGGCCGGATGCCAGCGCGGCTAGATCGCCTGAGGCAAGCCGGTGGTACTGCATCATGAAGACTTGTTCACCGCGTGTCGCTGCAGATCGGTGACCACCTGTTTCCTGATGTGCCGGATCAGCTTCAGCATGTCAGCACAGTAGACGGACGGGTTCCGGTAGCCCTCGCGGGATCGGTAGCGATGGGCGTAGTGACCGCCGCCACACACCTCGTGGAGCGGGCATTCGCGACACGTTTCGCCGAGTGCCTGGAGACCGATCTGGCGCGCCACGATCCCGGGATGGTCGAAGGCGGCGTCGAACGGGTCCGCGAAGACCGTCAGCCCCGTCGCGCAGGCGCCCTGGTAGCTGGACTTGAGGGAGTCGACCTGCTCGATGTCGCCGTCCGTCTCGACCACCACGACGGCGACCGGGCTCAGCCCCACCTGCTCGGACCGGCTGGAGCCGCCGAGCACCAAGTCGATGATGTCCTCGAAGAGACGTACGCGGGTCTCCTGCCGCGGGGCGGCATACCAGCGATCGAAGATCGCGATCAGCCAGTCGGCATGCGGCGTGCCGGCGCCGTCCCGCTCGGGCGGCGCGGACCAGTTGGCGTGCGGCAGGAGCAGGTCGATCGTCGGTGGATCGTAGGCCAGCAATGCCTCGTAGCCGGCGATCGGATCGGTGGTCGGGTCGGCGATGCAGAGCAGCCCGGCGAAAAGGTCCCGGTACTTCGGTCCGGTGAGCAGCCGGAGAGCCCGGTCGACCGCGGGGAAGCTGCCCCGGCCGTCCGGGCGTCGCCGGTGCCGGTCGTTGTCCGCCGCGGTGCCGTCCAGGCTCACCCCCACCCGCACCCGCTCCCGGCGAAACAGATCGAGCATGGCCTCGTCGAGCAGCACTCCGTTGGTCTGCAGTTGAACGTCCAACCGGCAGCCACCGTCGAAGACCTCGCGGAAGTCGGTGATCAGCTCCGCCAGCCGGGCGCCGCCGGCCAGCAGCGGCTCACCCCCGTGCAGGATGAGGCGCATCGTCTCCAGGCGGTGCGCCGCGGCGTGCTCGGCCATCCGGTCGGCCGCCGCCTGCCAGGTCTTGCGCTCCATCACCAGCGGGCGGTCCCGCCAGCTCTGGTCGGCCATCTCGTACACATAGCAGTAGTCGCAGGCCAGATTGCAGCGCTGATGAACCTTCAGGACCACATCTCGGAACGGGGTCGGGCGCCAGCCGGAGGAGCGCAGGGCGGGTAGATCGAGCGCCCGGTCCGGCCAGGTGGGAGACGCGCCGGGAGCGGGCAGGCCGAGCGCACGCGGGGCGGCCATCCGGCCTCCTCTCCCGGCGGCAGTGCCGGATCGCCGATCAACCGTTCGATGGCGGCGCCGTGCCGGCCGCCCAGTTGATGCTAGAAAGGCGGCGGCTCGATGTCACATTCACCCCGCTGGCCCAGCTCCGCGGCCACCACTTGGGGATGACTCGGGCCGATCGCCGACCGCAGTGCCTCGAGGCTGCGCTCCACCAGCGCCTGACCCGGGTCCCAATCCCTCGTCCGCTGGACCAGGCCGAGGTTGATGGCACAGATCAGTACGTCGGGGTGTGCTTCCCGGCCGGCGTCGCGAGCGATGTTCAGCGTTTCGCCGAGCAGCCTGATCGCATCGTCCTCTTCGTGCCCGGCGACGTGGTCGTTCGCGAGGCCGACCGCGGCGGCGTGCGTGTATGGATGCGCCGCGCCCAACTGTTGATAGAGCGAGTGATATGCGGGCTCGCCCGTGCGCCGGGCCCGCCGCCGCTCCCCCATGGCGCGCAGGATGGCGGCCTGGTTGGTCGCCGCCGCCAAGGTCAGCGGATTGCGATCACCGAACCGCCGCCGGTATCGATTGACCGCGTCGGAACTCAAGTTGTAAGCCAGCGAGATGCTCACCTGCACGCTGCCCTGGCCGGCGGCGACCGCGGTGCGCACCGCGTTGGCGTAGGTCATCGCGGCGGCGAGCGTGTGGCCGTGGTCGGAGCCGAGTTGGCCCCGGCAGACGTGGAAGTTTTCCCGGCTCTGCTGGACCGCCTCGCCGATCTGGCCGGTCTTTCGCAGGCCGAGCGCCACGGTCCGGCCGGCGAGAATCACGCTCAGGTGGCGGGCGCCGAGCCTGTTCTTGAGCCCGGGCAGGACCTCCTGCTGGAGCTTCAGCGACTCCGGGTATCGCCCGAGACCATAGAGGTCGCGGGCCAGGTTGGAGGCGTGGAACAGGGTCCGGTCGTGGGTCGCGCCCCGGGTCCGCGTCTGGTAATCCACCAGGGCGCGGTCGATGTCGAGCGCCTGCGCGAAGTCGCCGATCGCCCGCAGGCTCACCGCCATGTTGCCGCGCGCCGAGATCGCGTCGACGTGCTCCGGGCCCTCCCGCTGCTCGTAGAACTCCACCTGGGCCCGGTCCAGGGCCAGCGCCTCGCCGTAGCGACCGAGGATGCGCCGGGACAGGGCCACCCGGTTGGCCAGCCGCAGGGTGCGTTTGTGGTGCGGGCCGAACCGCTCGTGGGCGTTGAGCCGGTCCCAGACGCGGTCGAGAAGCTCGGCCGCCTCCCGATATCGGCCCAGGGCCAACAGGGCGTTGACGAGGCGGTCCAGGCAGGCGAAGGTCTGCTCGTCGTCCCAGATGTCGCGGGGGCCGGCCCAGGCGGCCCGGGCCTCCTCGCTGAGCCGGCGGGCGGCGTCGAAGTCGCCGATCACGTGCAGATAGCGAATCTGGTCGAGGACCACCTGCCGGACGGCACGCTGGTCGTCGTCGACCAGCCCGGCCGGCCGGATGTGCGGGCCGATCTGGGCGAACATCTCCCAGTTGATCGATTCATCCGGGTTGCCGGGGGTGGCCGCGACGAGCAGCTTGCGGGCATTCGAATACGCCCGCTGGCGCTCCTGCTCGGCGAGGGAGTCGCGGACGATCAGCTGGACCAGGCGATGCACCTGCAGGCGCTGCCCGTCGTCCACGACGCTGATCAGGCCGTAGCGGCGCAGCATGAAGACGGCCGCCTCCAACTGCTCGTCCTGCTCCAGCAGCCGGCCCAGCGGCGGCGGGATGACGCCCTCGTCCGCCGAGCGCAACAGGGTCAACGACACCGGCTCGGCGCTCAGGCAGGAGAGCAACTCCAGCAGCTGCGCGGCGGCGGTCGACTCCCGGCGGACCTGCTCGAAGGTCACCCCGAACGCGCTCGCGACCGTCTCTTGATAGTCGCTCGGGCGTCCCTGGGCCAGCACCTCCAATGCCCCCGCCTCCAGCCGGCGCAGGTATTCGGCGACGGTGATGCCGGTCGCGGCGCGCATGGCGGCGGCCTGCTCGAGGGCGAGTGGCAGATCACCGAGCCGGTCGGCAAGCTGGTCGGCCTCGTCGAAGGAGATGCTGCCCCGGCTGTTCAGCAGCTCGATGCTGTCCTCGCGGCGCAGCACATCGACCTGCACCGCCCGCCCGCGGTCGAGCCAGGTGGCGTCGCGGGTGGTCACGATGACGTCGCCGCCGGCGGCCGGCAGCAGCGACCAGATCTCGTCGGAGCCCGCGGCATTGTCAAAGACCAGCAGCCAGCGGAAGTCGGCGTTGTCGAGCCGGCTCAGCACGGTGTTGATGGTCTGCCGCATGTCCTGGCTCGCCGGCAGGTCGAGACGGTCGCCGAGGGCGGCGAGCGCGGCCCGGGCCTGGGCCGGCTGCTCGGCGACGATCCACCACACGACGTCGTATTGCTCGGCGTGCCCATGCACGTACTCGATGGCGAGGCTGGTTTTGCCCACCCCGCTCAGGCCGTGCAGCAGCAGCGGCTGCCAGGGCCGGCCGGCCAACCGCGCGCGCATGAGACCGAGCAGGTCGTCGCGGCCGGTGAAATTGCGGCCGCGCGGCGGGACCGAGCCGATCTGCCGCTCGGCGGTGGCGGTCGGATCACCGGCGGTGGACCGCGACGGGTTGATGATCGGCGCGGTGACGACGGAACGGCCCTCGCCGGCCGCGACCGTCTGGCCGACGCGCGGGTCGTCGTTACCGCTCGCCCAGAGCCCGTGGAAGCGGCGCACCTCGGCCTCCACATTCGGCCGGTGCACCGCCATCACGGCGAGCTGGCGCACGATGCACTCCACCTTGCTCCACCGCGGGATGAAGGCTCCGCTGATCAGGGCACCGACCGTCTCGTGGCTGACCTTGTCGGGCATCGTGTCGTTGTCGCGGATCTCCTGGCTGACCCGGCGATATGATGGACGACCGGCGGCGCGATAGAGCAGCTGTAACTCACCGACGAGATCGGCCTGCGTCACTGCCACACTCCCTGACTCACGCTCGCCGATCTTGTCCGATGCCAACAAACCAGCTGTATCGCGACTCAACATCGGACGCCATGCCTGTCCTTGTGCCAAGAACTGTCAAGTTCTGTAAAGGACAGCATTCCACAGGAGAGGGTCCCACGACAGTCCGTAAATCCGTGATTGCTATCAGCAGAAATTGATCTGTACCGCAAAGGCGGCCGACGATCAAATCGGCGCCGCCGCAGATCCCGCCGAGAAACGCGATGACCGGCCGTCCGACCTGGACATTCGGGCCTTGTCAGGGGTGGTCATCGCAATCATTGCGAGCGCGCCGGAGCAAGCTCATGCCGACCGTCGCCACCGCCGGAGCAATCTGTCTCGCCGGCCGGGTCGCTGGCGAAACAACGCGGATCTTCATCGCAACCGCGGCGGCCGAACGGGACTCCTGGGGCCTGTTGGCGCCGATTTTCAAGCGGCGAGGCACGGCGAAGCGGACAAAAGGGGCGGGCTGTCAAGCAACGGCAAGTAGTTCGCGGCGAGCATCCGCAGTTGCGCCGGCAGGACCTCGACCGCGCGGATCCGGCGCTGCCCCGGTTCAGCTCGGCGATAGGGCCGGGGCGTGGCCGGTGCTGCCCCGGCGCAGGATCCGGATCGGCGGGCCGGCGTGGTCGCGGTGGGCGTCGCCGTCCAGCACGTCGAGGACCGCACCCCCGAGGGTGACACCGTGTTCGTGTACGTCGGTGCCCATCGCCGACAGCGGCGGCACCGCCAGCTCGCACAGCGCGGAGTCGTTGCAGGAGAGCAGGCTCACCTGCTCGGGCACCCGGACCCCGGAGCGCACCAGGTCGGTCTCGGCGGCCACGGCCATGACGTCGTTGTCGAAGACCACCGCGGTCGGGGCCGGCGCCGCGGCGAGCAGCTCACGCGTGCTGCGCACGCCCGCCTCGGCGGTGTAGTCCGCCTCGACGATCCGCACCTGGACGCCCAGCCTGCGGCCGCTCTCGCGCATCGCCGCCGATCGGTCGGCGGTGTGCACCAGCTCGGCGGGCCCGCTCACCCGGCCGACGACGCGGTGCCCGAGCGCGACCAGCAGCTCCATCACGGCGGTCATCGCGCCGGCGTCGTCGGTGACCACGCTGGTGAGGGCGGTCGGCCCCGCGTAGCGGCCGGCGAGCACGGCCGGCAGCCCGAGCGCTTCCAACCGCGCGGGGCGGGTGTCGCTGTGCACCAGGTTGACGACGACCACGGCGTCAACCGTGCGCTCGGCGGCCCACCGGTCGTAGGTCGCCAGCTCGGCGGCCAGATCCGGCGCGACCAGCAACAGCACGCTCGCGCCGGCCGGGGCGAGCACTTGCTCCATGCCCGCCACCAGCTCCATGAAGAAGGGCTCGACGCCAAGTCCAGGCGCGTTACCGGTCACCACAAGACCGACCAGGCCCAGCCTCCCCGTCGACATCAGCGGATCTCGGCTGGCACGGCCAGCGCGTTGGCGCAGCGCAGCACCGCCGGGGCGGTGAGGTCGTCGGGAGCCACCGGCGTGCTCGTGCGTACGGTGAAGGTCATGCTTTCTCCGGGCAGCAGGTCGACGAGCATCTCGTCGACGACGGCGTCGGGGGCGACCCGGTCGGCGAGCAGGACCACGTCGCGAGCGAAGCTTACGGCGGTGACGGTGACCTGATAACCGCCGTCGGTGTGCGCCGTCCGCGCGGTCAGCGGCTCGGGCTCGTACGCCAAATCGGTGTCCTCGGCGAACAGGTGCGTGACGCGCAGCATGTCGATGTCGGCGACCAGGACCTCGCTCGTCACATCACCGACGGCGAGCACATCGGCCGGGAGCGGCGTCGTGGTCACCGACCGAGCCGCGACGTGCAGGTCGAGCGAAAGACCGGCCAGCTCGGTGCCGTCGAAGCCGACGCGGCGCAGCCGAGCCCGGCCGGTCCAGGGCTGGTCGGTGTCGTTGACCGCCACCAGCGCGAGGGCGCCGTCGCGGGCCTGGAAGCCGATCAGGCGGGGCGCGTAGGCGCGGCGCAGCGCATACCAGGCCGGCTTGAGCCGTCCGGCGCCGTCGACCACGGCCCAGGAGGTGACCGGCCAGCAGTCGTTGAGCTGCCAGAGGATGCTGCCCATCGTGTGCGGGGCGTGCGAGCGCAGGTGGTGCACCGCGTGCGTGGTGGCCCGCGCCTGGTTGAGCTGGGCGGCCCAGTGCCAGCCGGGGAAGTCCTCGGGGATGCGCATGTGGTGGGCCAGCCCCCGGTCGATCTTGCCGTTGCCGTCCTCGGCCTTCTGGTGCAGCCGGAACGCCGCCGACTCCTTGTGCAGGTCGCCCGGCGCGATCGCGGCGGTGAGGGTGGCCCACGCCGGGGGCGCCTGCCAGCCGAATTCGGAGCAGAACCGCGGCCGGTACCGGTCGTGCCAGGTGTAGTCCTGCCGGTTCCAGGCTTCCCATTCGTGCCGGGTGCCGTGCCGCTCGTCATTCGGGTGCACGACCTCGGGGTCGAAGCCCGGGCTGGACGGGCTGCCGGGATGGTAAGGCCGGGTCGGGTCCAGTTCGGCCAGGATCGCCGGGAACTCCTCGTAGTAGTAGCCCGCGCCCCAGGTCTTGCCGCCGAGCGGCTGCTTCCAGTTCCAGTCCTCGTGGCCCCAGATGTTCTCGTTGCCGCCGTTCCAGATCACCAGGGCGGCCTGGCCGGAGAGCCGGGCGACGTTCTCCCGGGCCTCGGCGAGGATCTCGGAACGGATCGGCTCCTCCTCGGCGTACGCGGCGCAGGCGAGCAGGAAGTCCTGCCAGACCATGATGCCGCGCTCGGCGCAGACGTCATAGAACTCGTCCGATTCGTAGATGCCGCCGCCCCAGACGCGCAGCAGGTTGGCGTTGGCGGCCACCGCGCGGTCGACGGCATCCACGTAGTGCTGCCGGGTGAGGCGGGTGAGCAGATGCTCCTCGGGGATCCAGTTCAGGCCGAGGACGAAGATCTCGCGCCCGTTGACGACGAGGGCGAACCGACTGCCGGCCGGGTCCGGGCTCTCGTCCAGGGCCACCGAGCGGAAACCGACGCGGCGGGTGACGACGTCGAGCGGGGCGCCGCCGGGGATGGCCTCGAACAGTTCGACAGTCACGCCGGCCAGCGGGTGTTCGCCGTGCCCGGCCGGCCACCACACCGGCGCCGCGGGCACCTCGATCTCGACGCCGCCGCCGTCGCGGTCGGGGGCGATGGTCGACTCGGCGGCGATTCCCTCGGGACGACCGGGCAGGCCGTCGACCGTGACCCGGAGCAGCAGCGCGCCGGCGGCACCGAGGCCCGAGCGTTCGACCTCGACGCCCACCCGCAGCCGGCCGGTGCTGCCGTCCTCGTCGAGGGTCGCCAGCGGCCGCACCTGGGCCAGGCGCGCCACCCGCCAGCGCTCGAGCCGCGCGGGCTTCCAGATGCCGGCCGTCTGCAGATCCGGTCCCCAGTCCCAACCGAAACTGCAGGCCATCTTGCGTACGAAATTGAAGGGGTGCTCGTTGGTGTGCGGGCGGTGACCCAACTGCTGCTGGATCGCCTCGGCGTACTCCAGGGCGGAGTCGAAGCGGACGGACAGGGCCTGGTCATCCGTACGCAGGAGGGCGCGGATGTCGAAGCGGTAGCTACGGTGCATGTTGGCGGTGCGGCCCAGCTCGGTGCCGTCCAGCACGACGGTCGCGACGGTGTCCAGGCCCTCGAAGACCAGGTCGACGCGCTCCTCCGGGCCGGCCGGCTCGGCGGTCAGGGCGCTCTCGTAGAGCCAGGCGCTGCGGTGCAGCCAGGCCAGGCCCGTCTCGTTGGTGCCGGTGTAGGGATCGGCGATGAGACCGGCCGCGAGCAGGTCGGTGTGCACGGTGCCGGGCACCGCGGCGGCCAGCGGGGCGTCGCCGACCTCCGGGGGCACCGAGCCGCCGACGGCGCGCACGGTCCAGCCCGAATGGAGGTCGTACTTGATCATTTAGGTATCCCGTCGTCGTAGTTCTCGCTGGCCCGATAACATTCTTAAGTAACTGAACGAAGTCCGTCAACGCGAAGGAGATCCATGGTGAGCCGGCGATGAGCGGTGACACGCTGACCCCTGTCGGCGGTGCGCCGACCGGCCGCAGCCGTCGCCTCGGCGCCCGGGAGCGCATCCTCGACGCCATCCGCTCCGCCGAGCTGAGCCGGGTCGAGTTGGCCGCGATGACCGGGCTGACCGAGGCGGCGGTGTCGATGACCGTGCGGCGCCTGATCGAGGAGGGCCTGGTCGTGGAGACCGGCCGCACCCCCACCGGCGGCAAGCCGCGTACGTTGCTGCGCCTGGACCCGGCGGCCCGGCTCTCGGTCGGCGTCCACCTCGACGAGGACGCCACGACCTACGTGCTCACCGGGCAGACCGGCGGGGTCGTCTCCCGGCTGGCCCGGCCCGCACCGACCGACGCCGACCAGGACGCCGTCCTCGCCGGCCTGGTCGCCGACATCGAGGTGCTGATCGACGGCTCGGGCGTGGACCGGGCGCGGTGCCTGGGCGTCGGCGTGGTCTGGCCCGGCCCGCACGGTGCCCGGGTCCGCCCCGAGGACGCCCCGCCGCACCTGCGAGGTTGGCGCCGCGACGACCTCGACCGGCGGCTGGCCGAGGCGACCGGGCTGCCGGTGCTGGTCGAGAACGACGCCACCGCGGCCGCAGTGGGCGAGTACTGGGTCGCCCGGGTCGGGCCCACCCGGGCGTTCGCCGCGCTCTACATGGGCAGCGGCATCGGGGCGGGCATCGTCATCGACGGCGTCGCGCTGCGCGGCAGCCAGGCCAACGCCGGCGAGTTCGGCCATGTCTGCCTCCAGGTGGACGGGCCCGCCTGCTGGTGTGGCAGCCGGGGCTGCCTGGAGGCGCTGGCCGGACCGCAGGTCGTGGTCCGGGCGGCAGTGGCCGACCCGGTGGCCGCCGCGGAGGCGGGCCTGGACGGCGGCGGCCCGCGCCGCAGCGCCGCGGCGGACTTCGCGGCCGTCGCCCGGGCCGCACGGGCCGGCGCGCCGGCCTGCCGAGCGCTGCTGGAAGACTCGGCGCGTTATGTGGCGGCCGCGGCGGAGTCTGTGGTGAACCTGCTGGACATCGACCTGCTGGTGCTCACCGGGCCCGGGTTCGCGGCGGCGTCGTTCGTCTACGGCCCGGCCATCACCTCGCGCATCGCCGCCGCCGACGCCCGGACCTGGCACCGGTCGGTGTCGGTAACCGTGTCGCTGGCAGCCGCCACCGCCTCGGCGACCGGCGCGGCCGCCCTGGTGCTGCAGTCCAGCCTGCGCAGCTGACGGCCCGGGGCGGCGGCGCTCAGCCACGAAGCTCGCTGATCCGGCGTTCGGGGTTGGGCGCGGCCGCGGCCAGGGTCTTCGTGTACTCGTGCTGCGGGTTGAGGATGACCTCGTCGGCCGGCCCGCGCTCGACGATGCGGCCTTGGTACATGACCAGGATGTCGTCGGCGAAGTGCCGGGCGGTGGCCAGGTCGTGGGTGATGTAGAGGACGCCGAGGTCCTCTTCCCGCTGCAGGGTGGCCAGCAGGTTTAGCACGCCCAGGCGGATGGAGACGTCCAGCATCGACACCGGCTCGTCGGCGATCAGGATGCCGGGCTCGGGCGCCAGCGCGCGGGCGATCGCCACCCGCTGCCGCTGGCCGCCGGAGAGTTCGTGCGGGCGGCGCGCGGCGACGTTCTCGGCCGGGGTCAGTCGCACCCGCTCGAGCAACTGAAGCACGCGAGCGTGCACCTCGGCGTTCCGCATCTCTTTGTGGTGCAGGCGCACCGGACGCTCTAGGTGGTGTTCGATGCTGTGGAAGGGATTCAGTGAGGCGAACGGATCCTGAAACACCATCTGCACGGTGCGCCGATAGCGGGCCAGACCCGCGCCGCGCCGCTCGATCGGTTTCCCGTCGAGCAAGATCTCCCCCGAGGTGGGCCGTTCGAGCTGCAGGAGCAGCTTCGCGATGGTGGACTTGCCGCTGCCGCTCTGGCCCACGAGCGCGACGGTGCGCCCGGGCTCCAGGGTGAAGCTGACGTCGTCGACGGCGCGGAGGGTGCCGCCGCGCAGCCCGTGCAGACGGTAGTTCTTGCCCAGGCCACGGACCTCCAATGTGGTCATGAGCCACTCCCCGGGGTCGGATCGGCAACGCGGATGGCGTCCAGCTCCAGGAGGCGCTCGTCCATGCCGCCGCGGACAAAGGAGCCGCGCTCGCCGGTGAGGCTCGGGAACGAGGCCAACAGCTGTTTCGTGTACGGATGCTTGGGGTTGGTGTAAAGCTCGACGGCGTCGCCCAGCTCGACCACCTCGCCGGTGCGCATCACCGCGATCCGGTCGCTGATCTCCAGGAGCAGCGGCAGGTCGTGGGTGATGAAGATGACCGCGAAGCCCAGTTCGTCCCGCAGCCGGGTGATCTCCCGCAGGATCTCGCGCTGCACGACCACGTCCAGCGCGGTGGTCGGCTCATCCATGATCATGACCTGCGGCTCCAACGCCATGGCCATGGCGATCATGACGCGCTGGCGCATGCCGCCGGACAGCTCGTGCGGATAGGCGTTCAGCCGGGCGCGGTCCACACCTACTCGTTCCAGCAGTTCCCCGCACCGTTCCCGGCGGGCGCGGCGGTCCATCTGCGGCCGATGGGTGAGGAAGATGTCCTCGAGCTGGTCGCGGACGGAGATGACCGGGTTGAGCGAGTTCATCGCGCCCTGGAACACCATGGAGACCTTGTCCCAGCGCACCGCCCGCAGTTCCGCGGCGTCGAGCAGGTTCCAGTCGATGTCGACGCCCTCGCGGGAGTGGAACACCGCGTGGCCGGAGGAGATCACCGCGGGCGGCTTGAGCAGCCGGACGATTCCGTACGCCAAGGTGCTCTTGCCGCAGCCGCTCTCGCCGGCCAGGCCCAGGACCTCGCCACGGCGCAGCGTCAGCGAGACGTTCTTGACCGCGTGGACCACCGGCTCGACGAGATAGTCGACGCTGAAGTCCTCGATGGTCAGCACCGGCGCGGAGACCACCGGCCGGACCGGGGGCTGGCTCACAGCGTGGCCTCCCTGGCCTTGTCGAGCTGCTGACGCGACATCCGCCAGCCGCGCCGCGCGGCCCGGGTCTGGTTGCGCAGCTTCGGGTTGATGATCTCGTCGATCGAGAAGTTGACCAGCGACAGGGCCGCGCCGAACAGGGCCAGCAACAGGCCCGGCGGGACGAACCACCACCAGGCCCCGAGCCGCAGCGCCAGGCCGTTCTGGGCGTAGTAGAGCATGGTTCCCCAGGTGAACGAGCCGGTGGCGCCGAGGCCCAGGTAGGACAGTCCGGCTTCGCCGAGGATCGCGAAGATGACCGCGAAGACGACCTGGGACGCCAGCAGCGGGACGAGGTTGGGCAGGATCTCCACCGCCAGCGTGCGCCAGCGTTTCTCCCCGGCCACCCGCGCGGCCAGGACGTAGTCGCGATTGCGCAGGCTCAGCGTGTAGCCGCGGAGCACCCGCGCCGACCCGGCCCAGCCGGTGATCGACAGCACCAGGGCGACCAGCCACAGACTCTTGTCCGGCACGTAGCTCGAGATCACGATCACCAGCGGCAGGCCGGGGATGACCAGCATGATGTTGGTGAACAGGGAGAACGCCTCGTCCACCCAGCCGCCGGCGTACGCTCCCACGACGCCGAAGAAGGCGGACAGCAGCAGGGTGAGTGCCCCGACGATCGCGCCGATGGTCAGCGAGCCGCGGGTCGCGTAGGCCAACTGCGCCAGCACGTCCTGCCCGGTCTGGGTGGTGCCCAGCAGGTGCGCGCCGCTGGGTCCGGTCAGGCCGATGTCGTCGACCCGGGACGGATCCTGCACGAAGAACGGCCCGACCAGCCCGAAGATCAGGATCACGCCGCCGATGGCCAGGCCGGCGGCGAGCTTGGCCGTCATCGGTGGCAGGCCGAGCCGCCGGCGCCGGGCGCGTTTCACCTGGTTGCCGGCCGGGGCGGCGGGCTCGGCGGCCTGGGTCGTGAGTGCCACGCGTCCGCTCCTCAACTCCGCGCCCGGGTGCGCGGGTCGATGACCGAGTACAGGAGATCCACCAGCAGGTTGGCGCCCAGCACGGAGAGCGTGATGACCAGGAAGATGCCCTGCATCAGCGCGTAGTCGTTGGAGCTCACCGCCTGCAGCAGCGCGGAGCCGATCCCCGGATAGGAGAAGACCGCCTCGGTGACGATCGAGCCGGCCACCACGAAGCCCAGCGAGATCGCGAAGCCGGAGATCGACGG
>Ga0307515_10008974_pt1 | contig 19426 bp, 14 predicted proteins | sample 17_EM_MG_FD_194513 | JGI IMG/M metagenome (GOLD analysis project Ga0307515, IMG submission 194513) | Populus trichocarpa ectomycorrhiza microbial communities from riparian zone in the Pacific Northwest, United States - 17_EM | ecosystem: Host-associated > Plants > Roots > Unclassified | place...
TGTTTCAAAACTCCTTTTCTGAAACAGACTTAGCGCCAACTATAGCAGGATTAAAGGGACATTTTCCAAAATCCAGTTAATCTTTTGTACAAAATCATTCATAATAATATTGACTTATGGGCATATTCGATCTTAATTAAAGCCGACCGAGGAGGGCGGCTGGGGCGAACGGTATTGTGGCGCCGCTGTCTCTGCAGACTTTCGTCCTCTGCATCAGGGATGAGGCGGAAATATAAAATGTTGCAAAATCAAAACATCACACTCGGGCAGGCGGGTTTGGCAAACCCTATTCGGGCCCTGTCCATGGACGCGGTGCAGAACGCCAATTCCGGGCATCCGGGCATGCCGATGGGGATGGCAGAAATTGCGGTTGCTCTTTGGCACCGGCACCTCAAGCACAATCCCGCAAATCCTGCCTGGGCCGATCGTGACCGTTTCGTACTCAGCAACGGGCACGGATCCATGCTGATTTACAGCTTGTTGCATTTGACCGGATACGAGATTTCAATCGAGGACTTGCGCCGGTTTCGCCAGCTTCATAGCAAGACCCCAGGGCATCCGGAGCGCGGCTATACGCCAGGCGTCGAGACGACAACCGGCCCATTGGGTCAAGGGATCGCCAATGCGGTGGGCATGGCAATCGCGGAGAAAACGCTCGCAGCTCGCTTCAACCGTCCAGAGTACAATGTCGTGGACCACCACACCTATGCTTTCGTCGGCGACGGATGCCTCATGGAGGGTATTTCCCATGAAGCATGTTCACTCGCCGGCACGCTCGGCCTTGGCAAGCTGATCGTCCTTTACGACGACAATGGCATTTCGATCGATGGACATGTCGAAGGCTGGTTTTCCGATGATACGCCGAAGCGTTTCGAGGCCTATGGCTGGCAGGTTATTCCTGATGTCGATGGACACGATATCGATGCTGTCGATCGGGCCATTGCGGAAGCAAAGACGGATATAAGCCGTCCGACGATTATCTGTTGCAAGACGGTGATCGGCAAGGGCGCGCCCACCAAGGCAGGAAGCCACGACAGCCATGGATCCCCGCTAGGTTTGGAGGAAATCGCCCGTGCGCGCCTCGAACTGAACTGGCCGCATGCACCGTTTCACGTTCCAACGGAAATCTCGGAAGCTTGGAACGCTCGCGCCAAAGGCGAGCAGTTGCAAGCGGACTGGTCGCAGCAATTCGAAGCCTACCGCTCGGTCTATCCGAACGAGGCATCGGAGTTTGAGCGGCGTATGGCAGGAAAGCTCCCGCATGATTTTGACGAGAAGGCGCGGGACTTCGTCGCCCAGACCGTAGAAAAGGCCGAGAATATAGCCACCCGCAAGGCAAGCCAAAACGCGGTTCAGACTTTCGCCGGTCTCCTTCCGGAAATCATCGGCGGCTCTGCCGATCTGGCAAGTTCGAACCTGACCTTGTGGAACGGGATTGAGCCGGTCACGGCGACATCCGGCGGCAACTATATCTATTACGGCGTCCGTGAGTTCGGCATGGCAGCGATCATGAACGGTCTACTCGCTCATAGCGGCGTTCGACCTTTCGGCGGCACCTATGTCATGTTCTCCGAGTATGCCCGAAACGCGATGCGAATGGCTGCGTTGATGAAGCTCGGCACGATCTACGTGCTGACGCATGATTCCATCGCGCTTGGCCAGGACGGTCCAACCCATCAGCCGATCGAACAACTCGCGACGCTTCGGCTAATGCCGAACATGGACGTGTGGCGCCCCTGCGACAGTGTCGAGACTGCTATTGCCTGGCAAGTGGCACTCGAACAGGTGGCAACACCGACAGTGCTGGCGCTCAGCCGGCAGAACCTTTCCTTTCAGCCGCGTGAGCAGGAGCAGGTGGCATCGATCCGCAAAGGTGGTTACGTCCTGCGACGCGAACAAGGTCCCCTCCAGGCAGTGATCATTGCGACCGGATCGGAAGTCGGGCTGGCGACCGAGGCATACAAAACCCTCGCCGCGCAAGGCATTCACGTCCGTGTCGTTGCGATGCCGTCGACCTATACGTTCGATCGCCAGGACCGGGACTACAAGCAGGAAGTCCTGCCTGTCGGCGTACCGCGCATTTCCGTTGAGGCGGGCGTGACGGATTACTGGCGGAAATATGTTGGCATCGAGGGCGCTTGCCTGGGCATCGATACTTTCGGCGAGTCCGCTGCGCCCGACGTGCTATTCGAGCACTTCAAGCTGACCACCGCATCGGTCGTGAATGCGGTCAGAGAGCTGACTGGTCATGGGACCGGAGAACAATAGCGCTATGACCAGCTCCTACATCATCGGGCTGGACTACGGTTCTGAATCCGCCCGTGGCGTCTTGATTGACGTCGTCACCAGCGAACAGGTCGGCAGTCATACGCACAACTACCGCAACGGCATCATGACACGTACACTTCCCGATGGCACGCCTTTGGCCCGGGCCTGGGCCTTGCAGAATGCGGCGGACTATACTGAAGCCGCCGAGGATATCCTGGCGACACTCGGTCGCGGGAAAACCGTCCTGTCGATCGGCGTCGGCTTTACCGCGAGCTCCCCGATGCCTGCTACTCAGAATGGTGTTGCGCTGTCGCAGCTCCATCCGGGCGATCCACATGCTTACGTGAAGCTCTGGAAACATGGCGCCGCTCAACCCTATGCCGACACCATCAACAGCAAGGGTGGCCCCTTCCTCGACAATTTCGGTGGCAAACTGTCAGGGGAATGGCTTTTGGCAAAGGCGGCCCAGATCGCCGACGAGGCGCCTGCCACTTGGGATAAGACAGATCGATTCATCGAGGCCGGCGACTGGCTCGTCTGGCAACTGACCGGCAACGAAGCCCGCAGCCTCGGTTTTGCAGCTTACAAAGCGCAGCATTCCGAAGTGAGCGGTTATCCGCAGGATATCGTGCCAGGCCTCTCACCAAAACTGTCGCCCCCGCTCCGTGTCGGCTCGGCCGCGGGCCAGCTGTCGCATGCATGGCGCAAGCGCACCGGTCTCGAGGGCGATGCGATCGTTGCTGTCGCAGTGATTGATTCCCATGTTGTTCTGCCGGCGATCGACGCTGTGTCCAGCGGCTGCCTGGTCGGCGCCCTTGGCACCTCTGCCGCCTATCTGTTCCTGAACGAGAGCCTTCACCCTTTGCCGCCCGGGATAGAGGGCGTGGCGAGAGACGGGTCGGTCCGGGACCTTTGGTGCTATGAAGCGGGGCAGGCGAGTTTCGGCGATACGCTCGCCTGGTTTATCAAAGCCTTTCCGAGGGGCGACACGCCTGCTGAGAGCTTCCGCCTCTACAACAGCGAGGCGGCCAACATCGAACCCGGCGCCAATCACCTGGTCGCCGTAGACTGGTGGAACGGAAACCGTGTTCCGCTCGCGGATTCGGGCCTCAGCGGCCTTCTGCTTGGTCTGACAATGGAGACGACCGCAGTCGGCATATACCGGGCACTGGTGGAGTCCCTGTGTTACGGCGCCAAGACGGTGGTCGATCTCTTCGAGGCCGGAGATTTCACCATCAACCGCATCCTGATGACAAGCGGCCTGGCGCAGAATAACCCGCTTCTTGTGCAGATCATGGCTGACGTGATGGAGCGCACCATCGAAGTGCCGGAGATCGCCAATCCGACCGCAGTCGGTGCCGCTATTCACGGCGCGGTCGCCGCCGGACTGGTTTCGAGCTACCCGGAGGGGGCTGCCCGTTTCGGCGCGCGCACGTTCAAACCCTATAGGCCGCGTATCGAGAATGCCGCCGCCTACCGTGCTCTATACAGAACCTACAGGGATCTGTGTGCCAGCGTCGCGATGCGCGACGCCATGCATGGCCTCACTGAAATCGCAGCGGCGCCTGCGGTGCGAGCCCGGCCGACTGCTGCTGAAGGAAGACCAGTGGCGTGACGCGCAAGGAAGAAAACGGAGGAAGGGCAGAAACGCGATCAATATTGCTGCACGAGACACTCAAGGCAATCCATGTGGATTGGCATACTGCAGATGCGTAGTGATCGTGCGAGATACAATATGTATAAAAATATACATTAATGCTGATATTATGTTTGACTTTATGCAAAAGTAAAATCAAAATCAGTCATGCCTAGGAGGATTAAGGCATAAATCGTTCGCCAACTGTGACAACCATCTCTGGGAGGGGTAAAAATGACTACAATTAAGCTGCTGAAATCAGCGTCCTTCGGTCTTGCCGCCTGCGCCGCATCGTTCGTTTTTGCAGGCCAGGCGTCTGCTGAAGACGTCATCGTCGGCCTCGTCACCAAGACGGAGGTCAACCCATTCTTCGTGAAGATGCGCCAGGCGGCCGAAGCCCAGGCCAAGGAGAAGGGTGCCAAACTGATCGCGCGCGCCGGCAAGTTCGACGGAGACAACGAGGGGCAGGTCGCTGCGATCGAGGATTTGATCAGCGCCGGTGCCAAAGGCATTCTACTCACGCCGAACAATTCGAGCGGCATGTTGAACATTATCAAGAAGGCCCGCGACGCCGGTGTTCTTGTCATCGCACTCGACACTGCAACGGATCCTGCCGACGCAGTTGACGCGACCTTCGCGACTGACAATTTCGAGGCCGGCGTCCAGCAGGGCGCCTATGCCCGCAAGACGCTGGGCGACAAGACGCCGATCGTCGCCATGCTTGATGGCACGCCCGGCGGTACGGTCGACACCTTCCGGCACGATGGTTATCTGAAAGGTTTCGGCATTGCAGAGGGTGATCCGGCGATCGCAGGTGCCGCCATCACCAACGGCGCGCAGGACAAGGGCCAGATCGGCATGGAGAATCTGCTCTCCAAGAATGGCGACATCAACGCGGTCTACACGATCAATGAACCGGCCGCGGCCGGCGCCTATGCAGCGTTGAAATCCTTCGGCAAGGAGGCCGACGTCATGCTGACCTCCATCGATGGCGGCTGCGCCGGAGTGCGGGATGTCAAGGACGGCAAGATTGCCGCCACCGTGATGCAGTTCCCCTACAAGATGGCGGCGATGGGCGTCGACGCGGTGGTTGAGTACGCTGCGACTGGCAAGAAGCCGAGCGGTTTCGTTAACACCGGCTCCTTCCTGATCACCGACAAACCGGTGGATGGGATCGAATCCAAGGATACAACCTGGGGTCTCAAGAACTGTTGGGGCGACTGATCGTGTTCTCCCGGCGGGGGCCTTCCGGAATTTGCAGCGCTGCCTGACCATCATGCAACGCAGCTCCGGAATGGCCCCGGTCGGGCGCTGGCGCCGCCACGGCTGTTCCCATCAAATACCTTGTGAGTCTCAAATGAGCGCAGTTCCCGTTTCGCCACCCGAAAAGACGTCCGGGGTCGTGGCGAAGATCATCGGCGTGCCATCCGTCGGCCCCTTGTTGGTATTGCTGGCATTCGGCCTGATTTTCGCGATCACCAACCCGCGATTTCTTGCCACCCACAACCTTTCGATTATCCTGCAGCAAACGGTGATCATCGGAACCCTGGCCATCGGGCAGACCCTTGTCATTCTGACTGCCGGAATCGACCTGGCGGTGGGGGCGATCTGCGTTCTCGGCACGATCATTGCCGGAAAGCTCGTGACGAGCGGCTACGATCCCGTGCTCTCCATGGCTTTTGCCGTCCTCGTCTGCACCGCTGCGGGATTTGCTGCGGGTGGCCTTATCAGCGGGTTACGGCTGCCGCCGTTTATCGTCACGCTCGGTATTCTCGGAATTCTAACTGCCGCGTTGCGGCTGATCTCCGCCGGTGGCGCCTTTCCGGTACGCGACGAATTTCTCGGATGGACCGGAAACACGCTTCGTCTCGGAGGGTTCATCCTGACATACGGCGTTCTTTTGATGTTCGTTCTGTATGCACTCGTCTGGTACCTCCTCAACGAAACCAAATGGGGGCGACACGTCTACGCCATCGGCAACAGCCCCGAAGCGGCAAGACTCGTTGGCATTCCCGTGCGCCGCCATCTTCTGTCGGTGTATCTTCTCGCGGGCTTTATCTACGGCATAGGAGCCTGGCTGGCGCTCGGGCGCATTCCAAACGCTGACCCAAATGCACTTCAAACCGCAAACCTGGATTCCATCACGGCGGTGGTGATCGGTGGGACCAGCCTCTTTGGCGGACGTGGCGGACTGATCGGTACCTTGATCGGCGCCCTTATCGTTGGCGTCCTTCGCAACGGACTGACGTTGGCCGGTATCGATCCGCTCTGGCAGGATCTCGTCACAGGCATCCTCGTCATCGTCGCGGTCGCGCTCGACCAGCTTTCGCGAAGGAAAGGCTGATGAACACTCCAGCTCCCTTGCAGTCCATACCTTCGGATTCGGCCGGTATTGTGCTCGAAGCCCGTAACGTGGTTAAGCGCTATGGCCACATGATCGCGCTCGACGGCGTCGATTTCGAACTAAGGGCGGGCGAAATCTTGGCCGTCGTTGGCGATAACGGCGCTGGCAAAAGTACCCTCATCAAGGCCCTAACGGGTGCCGTTCATCCCGACAGCGGCGAGATACTGCTCGATGGCGAGCCCGTGCACTTCAAGGGGCCGCTCGATGCGCGGCATCGCGGTATCGAGACCGTCTATCAGGACCTTGCCGTCGCCCCGGCGCTCGATATTGCCAGCAATCTCTTCCTCGGCCGCGAACTGCGCCGGCCCGGTATCATGGGCAGTGTCTTCCGCCATCTCGACAAGAAGCGCATGCGTCAAGAGGCAGAGCGTAGCATGGCGGAACTGAAATTCCGCCTGCCGTCGATCACCAACGCGGTTGAGGCCCTGTCGGGCGGCCAGCGTCAAGGCGTCGCCGTAGCGCGTGCCGCCCTGTTTGCAAGGAAACTGGTGATCATGGACGAGCCGACCGCAGCGCTCGGCGTTCGCGAGACAGGCCAGGTTCTCGAACTGATCCGGGCCATCCGCGACCGGGGACTGCCGGTGGTACTGATCAGCCACAACATGCCCAACGTTTTCGAACTTGCCGATCGCATCCACATCATGCGGCTCGGCCGGCGAGCCGCCGTTGTCAGTCCGAAAACGCATTCAATGGGCGATGTGGTTGCCATCATGACCGGAGCGGCAAGGGTCGAGGAGGATCGCGACCTGGGTGCCTGATCACTGATCGGACGGAAATACCCGGACGGAGATCGCCTCTTCCGGTCAACAAGGGAGGGAAATTCAAATGATGAAGAAAGCAACATGGGGCTTTTGTGCACTGGCACTGTGCCTTGGCGGCGCGATGCCGTCCGCTTCCATGGCGGCAGACAAGCCAAAAATATTGGTGATCTACCCGTATCTCGGCGACCAATCCTTCGTCCGCATGCATCAGGCATCGGAAACCGAAGCGAGGAAATTCCCCGAGGTCCAGATCGACATTGTCGCCGGCCCAGACCGAACCAATGCGAATTACTTCATTACCGCAATCGAAAAGGCGATGACCGAAGGCTACAACGTGATTGCGATCAATCACGGAGGGGCAGCGGCGCAACTTTATCCTGCCCTGAAGAAGGCTGAGGCCGAGGGCATCAAGGTGGTGGGCTTCGACACGGGCCTTCCGGAGCTCAAGGGCCATGCCTCGGATGTGCTCTACGACATTCCCGGAGCGTCGGGCAAGGCGGGTGAACTCTTCGCCGGCATCGTACCGGATGGCGCCAAGATTGGAATCATTCGCTGCCTGCTTGGCAATCCGGACACCGATGCATTCATCAATGGGTTCAAGAAGGCGACGGAAGACAAAAAATACAACGTGGTCATGGATGCTGATGCCAAGTGCGATCCGGCTAGCGCCCGCACCATTACCGAGAACATGCTGACCTCGACACCCGATCTAGCCGGCATCTTCAACGTGTTCGACGTTTCAGCGCAGGGATCGCTACAGGCATTGAAGGCCGCAGGCAGCAATGTCCCGCTGGGCTCTATTGGCGGACAACTCTACGGAGCAGAGGCGGTCGCTGAAGGCGGCAACTGGAAGTACACCGTGCCCTATCCGTTCGAAGCAATCGGCACCATTGCCGTGGATACGGCGGTCAAAGTGGCGAAGAACGAACCAGTCGACTCGATCACTGTGGTTCCAGTCGCGACACCGCTCACGCAGGACAATGCCAAAGGCTATGCGGATGAGCTGAAGGCAAAGCTCGCAGCGAAATAAAGCGGCCGACTGCGAAAAAACAGCGACGCATCCTTCGTGAACCCGGCGAGTGCGTCGCCCATCGCTACAATGCTCAGCAGTCGTCGAACCGAGTGCCGCACTGCGTACAGGAGTTGGATCCGTTCTATGTCGCCAAGCGAAATTAAGACAGTCCCGGGAATGCCTGAACCAGCAATCGACGCCGATCCATCAGACGGGACCAACGCCCTCGGAATCAAAATCGGCCTACGCATACTGCGCACGGGGCCGGCCTTCATTCTCGTTGCCCTCGTCATCATCATGGCGGGCCTGAACGAATATTTTCTGACCGTTCGTAACCTTCAGAACCTTTTGACACAAACAGCGATGATCGCGACACTGGCTCTTGGCCAATTGCTCGTGATCGTGGTGCGGGGCGTCGATGTCTCGGTCGGCAGTATTCTTGGCCTGACCGTGGTGCTGTCCGGCCTTATGATGCAGGCTGGATTTGAAAACGGGCTCCTGCACATTGCCGTCTTCATCTCCGCGGGCGCTCTCTTCGGACTGTTCAATGGCTTCATGATCGTCAAGGGAGGAATTCCCCAGCCACTGATCGTGACGGTCGCTACGCTTGGCATAGGCCGCGGCATGGCGCTTCTCTTGAGCGGCGGTACCGAACACATCGGCATGACGCCCGTAGTGCAGGTGGCAGGCAGTGGATCCGTTCTCGGAATCCCTGTGCCGGCCATTCTGGTGGGCGCCGTTACGCTCTGTCTTGCCGTTTTGACCTTGAAGACCCTGTGGGGCAGATGGATCTTTGCCGTCGGCGGCAATCCGGATGTTGCGGGATGGCTGGGAGTCCCGCGCGACCGCGTCGTGATGAGTTGTTACATGATTTCCGGGGCAATGGCGGGCATTGCGGGGATAATCTACGCTGGCCGGACCGATGCCGCGTCTCCGTTGGCTGGAGTGGGTATGGAGCTCGACGCGGTTACGGCGGTAATCATCGGCGGCGCCAGCTTGTTCGGCGGGAGAGGGCACATCGTAAACGCCTTGATTGGTGCCCTGATCATCGGTGTCATTCGCAACGGTCTGAACTTGATGAGCGTGTCGCCATTCTGGGAAGCGATCGCCATCGGCATCTCGATTTTGTTTGCGCTCGAACTTGATGTTCTACGCCGTTACCTTGAAGAAAAGCTGCGGGCTCGTGCCGCGAGGGCTATGCGATGACCGGCGATACTGTTCTGGAAGTCCGCGGTGCGGTGAAGTCATATGGCTTCGTCACAGCGCTTGGCGGTGTTGATCTCACGCTGAAGCGCGGCGAAATTCTAGCCCTGCTCGGCGACAATGGCGCAGGCAAGACAAGCCTTGTTCGTGCCATCAGCGGCATCATGAAACTGGACGAGGGTGACATCCTTCTCGATGGGCAAAAGCTGGCCCTCAGTTCGGCCGGTGATGCCCGGCGAGCCGGTATCGAAACAGTGTTTCAGAATCTCGCGGTTCTCGACAATCTGGATGTCGCATCGAATTTTTACATTGGACGCGAAAACACCTGGCCTCGCTGGCTGGGACCTTTGGGGTTCCTCAATGCCGCGCGTGAAGCCAGTGGCTGGACGACGCAGGCGGGGAGCCTCGGCATCAAAGCTCTTGATCCGCGGCAAGAGATCGGTCTGATGTCGGGCGGACAACGACAGGCTGTTGCTGTGGCTCGCGCCGTGGCCTTTGCAAGCAAAGTGGTGATCTTGGACGAACCAACGGCGGCGCTGGGTGTTCGAGAATCGGCGCAAGTGCTTCGATTGATCAAAACCCTGCCGCAGCGCGGCGTATCGGTCATTTTGATCAGCCACAACATGGAACATGTCGTTCAGGTTGCGGATCGGGCCGTCGTTCTCAGACAGGGCAGAGTTGCGGGTTCGTTGGTTCCACGTCCAGACAGCATACCCGACCTTATTGCGATGATCATGGGCGCCGCGCCATCGACGCCGAGTTAATTATGTATGATTAAGTCTCACTTGATCGCCGGTGATAAACTTGGAAAGGTTCTATAAATGCGTTGTTCTGCCCAACCGGGAGGTTGGTCGCCGGTTTGTTTCTTTTCAAGGCGAGAGTGACATCAGGAATAGCGCGCGAGCATGTCGCTTAACGGAAGACATGCACGCCCATCATCCCCGTCGCAACGCCGCCGGCAAGGCTGCCAAAGGCAGTAGGCCGGCCGAGACGGCCTTGAGGAACGGGGCGAACGATCCTTCATCGGAAAAGCCTCTGCAGCCGGGGCCGCAGGCGCAGGAAGACACGATAGGCGGCCTCGAACAATGGGGTGCCCGCAGGCCAGCCGGCGACTTGGCCAAGTGGACGCAACAGCGGGATGGCGCGCCACATAGCGGCGAATGCCGCCGTACCCGACAGAAATCTTTCTCCCTCCTGCGCATGGAAGCGGGCGAGGATTTCTCTCCGATCGACGGGACAGACCGTCAGGGGGTCGCAAGCATCGATGAAGCGGATCGCGCCACGCCGATCAAGCCGCTTTATCAAGGCAATTTCGCGTTGGCACAGTGGGCAGTTGCTGTCGAACCAGACTGTCACCTGTTCAATCATAACTATCGTCGGAGGTTCTGATCAGTGCCGGAATTTTGTTCTTGAGGGCGAAGAAACCCTTGCGACAATGCGGCCACGCCCGGCGATCCCAAGCACGCAGGTGTTCAATAAGCAACAGCCCCTCCTCCTCCGCTTGCCCGCGCAGGCGCTCCAGTCGAGCGGCCGTCGGCCCGATCGGCGAAAAACCCGTGACGACCTGCCTGCAGCCCAAGCCTTTCGCGGTAGCAAGTGCGACTTGATCTGCCGGTCCAAGCGCGGTGGACCATGTCACAACTTGCAATCCGTATGTTCAGAACATATTTTCCTGTTCATATTGCTGACAAATTGTTTTGATCGGTCCGAAGTGAAAAAAACCAACAATCTCCATTTCGCAGAATTGGTTCTCGACGAGACCGGCCTCTTTGGCCGCCGAAACGGAGAAAAGGTCAATTTTACCAAGAGCGAGCGCGCTCTGTTGCTCGCCCTTTCCCGTAACCCCGGCCGACTGATGTCGCGGAGCCAGTTGCTTGGAGAGATCACCTCCACCGATAGTGGACCTTCCGATCGGAACGTTGATTATTTGATCAACCGGCTCAGAACCAAGCTTGGGGACAACGCAAGATCGCCACGCTATATCGCCACTCAGTACGGCGAGGGTTATGTCTGGATTGCAGCACCCGGCCAACCGGCAACGACGGAGGCCGACACGTTTCTCGCAATCGCTCCGGTCCTGCCATCACAAAGCGCTATGTTTGGATATCCCGTTGCAGCGGTCGCGATGCGACTTCAGGAGGCAATTGCCAAGGGGCTCGGCTCCTACCGCAGGGTCATCGTCATCGAGCAAGATAAGCCCGTTACCGATATTTCGCCGCGCTATCTTCTAAAGTTAAGTTTTAACGACAGTCAAGGAAGGCAGTTTTGCACAGCCACCTTGCAGGAAATGCCGTCCGGACAAATCATGAAGGTGTTTTCGCTGCGTCGCGATGCTGAAGATAGAAATCCGGCAGCATCTCTTGTCTCCATATTGTCCAGCGACGTGATTGATTACCTTCAGCAAATTATGACCGATATGACAGCCGGTCTGGGCATACCGTCGGATCTCTCACTTGAAGATCGCCTGTGGAGCGCATCGAACCGGTTGACCACCGGGTCACAGCAGATGTGGCTTGCCAAAGGCGAGCAATTAAACCGGGATCGCGAAGCGGATCCCTCCATTGATACCGCGCTGCAATGGTGCCTGCATCTATTTTCACGATTGGTCGTTGCCAGCCCGTTTAGCCGGATCGATTACGACGAGCGCGATCGCATCGAGAGCGAGATGGAGGAAACCGCATTACGAAGTCTACCGGCCATCGAGAACAACCCGGTGCAGATGTTGGCGGCAGCCAAGCTGTTGTATTTCGTCAACCGCGGCCATCTCGCACTGGCCCAGGACGTCGCAGAGCGCGCGGCAAAGCAAATGGCCGGCTCCGCGGCGGCCCTGCCCCTGCTTGCGCAAATATATAGTGCCCAGGGCAGGGCGAACGAGGCGTTTGCACTTCTGCAACGCAGTATCGAGATGTCCGGCTCGAATTTCGAATTCTTCATCCACGCGAACGTCTTGAAATGCATCGCGTTGCTGGCGGCCGGCGAAAGTCAAGCCGCCGCCGGTATCATCGCCACGATTGAATACCTGGGCGATCATTGCCCACCTGCCGCAGCCCTGGCGATTGGCCTCATGGTTGCACCAACGGACAGGAAGCTACCGGACATCTTGACTGATGCGCTGGTTTCCGCCGGTCCCGAGGGATCAGGCAATGCGCTTGAGTTCCTCTATTTTACGTCGGCTCGACAGCACGTATCGCCGGTCGCCCGCCGCAATGTCATGCGCGTTATGACGGCCCATGTAACCGGTGTTCATGGCGAAACGGCTGTGCCCGCTTTTTTGCGGTCAAACGTCGCTGTCCCCGGACGCACCGCACCACTCTTGGGCGCATGTAATCCAGACGCCAAAACATTGCCGGAACTCCGCCATGCATTGAATGTGGCCTCGACAATGCCGCAAGAGGGCAAAACGTGAGCAAATCTTCAACATCGAGCGTTTCTTTTCCGCATTCAAATATTGTCCAAACAATCGCCTGTTAAAGATCGCCTGAATCGGCTTGCACGAACGGAACGCAAATCCGAGTCTTCGGCAAATCCTATTTGAAGTATGAGTGCCATCGTTAGAAAAATGGCATCACTGAATGCGGCGGGGGCGGCAATGGCGACGATAAATGGAACAGCAGGCAACGATAACCTTTCTGGCACGGCTGCGGACGACATCATCAACGGTTTGGCAGGCGATGACACGCTATACGGGGGTGATGGAACCGACACCTATCTGTTTTCTGCCGGCTGGGGCAAGGATATCATCGACAACCAGGACTTTAGCAATTCTCCCGATGCAATCGTTTTCGACGCCACCGTCGACGTGTCCGACATCGCGGTATCGTGGTCGATCGCGACCTTATCCTGACGAATATCAACACTCAGGACCAAATCACAGTCACAGACTTCGACGACAGTAATACCACAATGGACGAGATCAGGTTCGCCAGCGGCGTTGTCTGGCGTCCTCCTGTGATCATTTCGGTTGGCGGCGGTTTCGACGTATCTCTGAACGTTGCCGAGAAGAGCACAGCAGTAACGACCATCGAGGTGGTGGACGACGATGCTGTAACCATCAGTATCTCAGATTCAAACCCAGACGCCGCGCTGTTCGAACTCAATCCGACTACCGGAGCCATTTCGTTCAAGACAGCTCCGGACTTTGAGAGCCCATCCGACTTCAACAAGGACAATGTCTACGAATTCGTCGTGGAAGTCACGGACACGCTTGGTTTCAAAAACTATCAGCGTTTCTACGTGTCGGTGACGGATGTTAACGAAGCGCCTGTCATCAGCTCGAACGGCGGCGGAAATTCGGCCTCGGTCAGTGTCGCTGAAAACCAGACGGCGGTGCTGACTGCAAATGTGGACAAAACGACCGCCACCTGGTCGATTTCAGGCGGTGCCGACAAGGCGCTGTTCCAGATTGATGCCACGACGGGTGCCTTGTCGTTCAAGTCTGCGCCGGACTTTGACGCCGCCAAAGACAATGGCAAAAACAATATCTACGACGTCACGATCAAAGCCACGGATAGCGGCGGGCTGAGCGACACGCAGGCAATTGCCGTGAAGGTGACGAACGTCAACGACGCGCCCGTGATCAGCTCAAAAGGCACTGGTACTATTGTAGCTGTCATGGCCGAAAACGGTAAAGCGGTCACGACAGCCAAGGCTGCCGATCCTGAAAAGACAGCGATTACCTGGTCCATCTCCGCCGGTGCAGATAAGGCCCTGTTCCAGATCGATGCGAAAACCGGTGTTGTATCTTTCAAGTCGGCACCCGACTTCGAGGTGCCGAAAGACAGTGACAAGGACAACATATACGACGTGATGGTCAAGGCTACCGACGCGACTGGTCTCAGCGACACGGAGTGGCTGGCGGTGGTGGTAACCAATGTCAACGATGCGCCCGTGATCAGCTCGAACGGCGGTGGTAGTACGGCTGCGGTCAACGCTGCTGAAAACGCAAAAGCGGTGACGTCAGTCAGGGGGGCGGATCCCGAAAAGACAGTCATCACGTGGTCGATCTCCGGCGGTGCCGATAAGGCGTTGTTCAAGATTGATGCGAAGACCGGCGTTGTGTCGTTTAAATCGGCACCGGACTTCGAGGCCCCGACGGACATTGGCAAGAACAACGTCTACGACGTAACAATCAAGGTAACGGACGCAACCGGTCTCAGCGATACACAGGCACTGGCCGTGACCGTGGCCAATGTCAACGAAACGCCCGTCATCACTTCGAACGACGGCGGCACCAAAGCCGCTGTCACCATCGCCGAAAACACAAAAACGGTTACGACGGCCAAGGCAACCGATCCGGATAAGGCGGCGGTCACCTGGTCGATCTCCGGGGGTGCCGATAAAGCGTTGTTCCAGATCGATGCGAAGACCGGCGCTGTGGCGTTTAAATCGGCACCGGACTTTGAGGCTGCGAACGATAGCGGCACCAACAACGTCTACGATGTGACGATCAAGGCTACGGATGCGGGTGGCCTCAGCGATACACAGGCGCTGGCCGTGACTATCACGAACGTTAACGACGCGCCGGTGATCAGCTCGAATGGCGGTGGTAGTACGGCTGCGGTCAACGCTGTTGAAATCGCAAAGGCTGTGACGACAGGGAAGGGGGCCGATCCCGAAAAGACAGCCATCACGTGGTCGATCTCCGGCGGTGCCGATAAGGCGTTGTTCCAGATCGATGCGAAGACCGGCGTTGTGTCGTTCAAATCGGCGCCGGACTTCGAGGCCCCGACGGACATTGGCAAGAACAACGTCTACGACGTAACAATCAAGGTAACGGACGCAACCGGTCTCAGCGATACACAGGCACTTGCCGTAACCGTGGTCAATGTCAACGAAACGCCCACGATCACTTCGAACGGCGGCGGCACCAAAGCCACCGTCACCATCGCCGAAAACGGAAAAGCGGTCACGACGGCCAAGGCAGCCGATCCGGATAAGACGGCGGTGACCTGGTCTATCTCCGGCGGTGCCGATAAGGCACTGTTCCAGATCGATCCAAAGACCGGGGCCTTGACCTTCAAGTCAGCACCAGACTTTGAGGCTGCAAACGATAGCGGCGCGAACAACGTCTACGATGTGACGATCAAGGCCACGGATACTGGCGGTCTCAGCGATACCCAGGCGCTGGCTGTGACTGTGGCCAATGTCAACGAAACGCCCATAATCACTTCGAACGGCGGCGGCACCAAAGCCGCCGTCACGATCTCCGAAAATACAAAAACGGTCACGACGGCCAAGGCAACCGATCCGGATAAGACGGCAGTGAGCTGGTCGATCTCCGGCGGTGCCGATAAGGCGTTATTCCAGATCGATGCGAAGACCGGCGTTGTGTCGTTTAAATCGGCGCCGGACTTCGAGGCTGCAAACGATAGCGGCACGAACAACGTCTACGATGTGACGATCAAGGCTACGGATGCGGGTGGCCTCAGCGATACCCAGGCGCTGGCTGTGACCGTAGCCAATGCCAATGAAACGCCCGTCATCACTTCGAACGGCGGCGGTACCAAAGCCACCGTCACGATCGCCGAAAATACAAAAACGGTTACGACGGCCAAGGCGACCGATCCGGATAAGACGGCGGTGACCTGGTCGATCTCCGGCGGCGCCGATAAGGCGCTCTTCCAGATCGATCCGAAGACCGGTGTTGTGTCGTTCAAATCGGCGCCGGATTTCGAGGCTACAAACGATAGCGGCACGAACAACGTCTATGACGTGACGATCAAGGCCACGGATACTGGCGGTCTCAGCGATACCCAGGCGCTGGCCGTAACCGTGGCCAATGTCAACGAAACGCCCGTCATCACGTCGAACGGCGGCGGCACCAAAGCCGCCGTCACGATCTCCGAAAATACAAAAACGGTCACGACGGCTAAGGCAACCGATCCGGATAAGACGGCGGTGACCTGGTCGATCTCCGGCGGTGCCGATAAGGCGCTGTTCCAGATCGATGCGAAGACCGGCGTTGTGTCGTTTAAATCGGCGCCTGACTTTGAGGCTGCGACCGATAGCGGCACGAACAACGTCTACGATGTGACGATCAAAGCAACCGACGAGGGCGGTCGCAGCGATACCCAGGCAATCGCAGTGACCGTGGCCAATATCAACGAAACGCCCGTCATCACTTCGAACGGCGGTGGTACTAACGCCGTGGTCAATCTGGCCGAAAACAAGACGGCGGTGCTGACAGCCCAAGCAATAGATCCGGAAAAATCGCCTTTGACCTGGTCTATCTCGGGCGGCGCCGACAAAGCGCTGTTTCTGATCGACGAAAAAACTGGTGCGCTGACACTTAAATCGGCGCCGGACTTCGAAATCCCGACTGACATTGGCAAGAACAACATTTACGACGTGACAATTAAGGCTACGGACGTAACGGGCCTCAGCGATACGCAGGCACTTGCCATCACCGTTAACGACGTGAAGGGCAAGACCTTCACGGGTGCGGCCACGGTTGAAAGTTTCACCGGCACGCTGGAAAGTGACGTCATGACCGGTGCAGCAGGCAACGACATCCTTTCCGGTGCTGGCGGCAAGGATAGCCTTACCGGAGGTACGGGCGCGGACAAGTTGACCGGCGGGGCTGGCGCCGACACCTTCATTTTCCTGTCGGTCAACGACTCCACCGTCGATACCAAGGGGCGTGATACGATCTTCGATTTCGACGGCGCAGGTGGCGACCGGATCGATCTTTCGAAGATCGACGCGAATTCTGCGACGGCGCTAAACGACGCTTTCAGCTTCATCGGCAATAGTGCATTTTCGAAGAAGGCCGGCGAACTGCGTTACGACAAGGGATTGTCCGACACCTATCTCTATGGCGATACCAATGGCGACGGCACAGCTGACTTCGCCATCCACTTCGACGACGCACTGGCGTTCTCGAAAGGTTACTTTGTTTTGTAGGCAGCTTAACAAGCAAGATCCCGCCGCGATATCTTCAGCTGCGCCGAGGCAGCCTCGGCGCGCGACGGTCGCTGGCTGACGACGGCGGGTCTTGTTCTCGTCCGTCAGAAACCGGAAAGCGCCAAGGGCGTCATGTTCATGACCATCGAGGATGAGACAGGTGTTGCCAATATCGTCGTCTGGCCGAGCCTGTTTGAAAAACAGCCACGCGTCGTGCTCGGACCCGCGATGATGGCCATCAACGGCAAGATCCAGCGGGAAGGTGGCGTCGTGCATCTGTCGCGCAACGGATGTTCGATCTGTCCACCGATCTGGCAAGCCTTGGCGAGCGGGATGGTTTCCGGCTGACGTCAGGTCGGGGCGACGAGTTCGCACATGGATCACCGGGCAGTCCGGACAGCCGCGAGCGGCCGTCTATGGGTGTGAAGCCCAGGGATAAGTTCGTGCCCGACTTGCACATCGATACGTTGAAGGTGAAAGCTCGGAATTTTCAGTGAGTTCGGTGGGCGGCTACAGAGGGGATGCGGTCAAAAGCAAGGCGACAGGTACACTGAGCGCTGACGCGGTCAATGCCCACATAGATGCCAGTTTCACCAGGCGCTTTCGCGCGGGGCCTTCGTTTCACTCGTACGCCACGCTCAGCCCACCGAGCGATAATGAAGCATTCTGAGGGATTTGCGTCGAGTCCAGAAAATTATAGAACAACGGGCCGTATCTTTTCAAGGCGGAGGGGCTGGGGCTGATGTGGCTCACGCATAATGCCGTGATCCCGGCACGACATTTCAAACCGTCGATTACAACGCGGAAATCTCGCGCCGACATTCACTTTTGATGGCGCGTCATGGCCGACATGGCCTATAGGAGCTGCCACCATCAAGGCTTGGCCTTGGTCCCGTCCCCGCCGCTCCAAGTCTCGATATCTTGCAAGCACCAGGGAAACCGTCGCACACCATGTTCGCTTGCAGGAAGAAATAGTGACTACAACCGAGATCTTACCGTCCGACATCTATGCCATTGCCGATGTGCATGGACGAGCCGATCTTCTTGAGGCCATGCTTGGATACATCGCGGCTGCCTCGAATGATCATCAATCTAAGCCGGTCGTGATCTTCCTGGGCGACCTGATCGACCGTGGCCCTCACAGCCCAAAGGTACTCGACCAGGTCTGTTCGACACTCGACCTTTATCCGGGTTCTCGGCTGATCCTTGGCAACCATGATTTTTACCTGCGTGAGCTCCTTCGTGGCGCTCTCACCCATGAGGACGCCGTCAACTGGATGGACTGGGGAGGCGTTGCGACAGTGAGTGCATATTCCCATCGCCCGGTGCCTGATTTCGAGAACATCGCCGCAGATATCCGCCGCGTCTTCCCACACCATGTGGATTTGCTGGAAAACGCGCTGACATTCAAAGAGATCGGCCGCTTTTGCTTTGTTCACGCTGGAATACGTCCCGGCATTCTGCTCGCAGATCAAGATGAATACGACTTGCGCTGGATCAGGGCCGGTTTTCTCGACCACATGGACGTCCTCGACCACGTCGTTTTGCACGGTCACACAATTACGAAGTCGCTTCGACCCGAAATCTATTCAAATCGCATAGCCTTGGACACCGGAGCGTATCGGACTGGCCGCCTGAGCGCCGCCGTCATCAAACACGATCAGCTTTCACACTTCATATGCACAGAATTGCACGAGAGCGGCGCCATCCAAGTCGGCGAGTGGCGGCCCGAATAATTGACAAGAGAAGGAGATCGCTTGTCGATGCTTTCCGTATTAGCGCGTTACGCCGCAAACCGCGAGATAAATCAAGCTGGTTAGATCATAAACGTGCCGACGGTTCGAACCACTTAAAGAGCAAGTACCAAACAATCAGCGCTCGAGGATTCGATTACCGAGTACAAACTTATAGCGCTCCGGACGAATAAAGAATTCAGACTTTTCGGCGCAGACGCCGTTGTCGAAATAGGAGGTTCGTTCGAGCACGAGCAGGACGGTATTTTCCGCCGCTCCGATCAGCGATGTGATCCGAGGCGAGACAGCACGCGCCCCGATCGCAATCTCGGCGGAGACAATGTCGGTGCCTGCTTTGTCTTTGAGGAGTGCATAAGTCGGTTGTTGTTCTGCTACCGCTGGTTCTAGCTCCAATATGAAGGTCGGCAACAGGCTTCGACCCAATGCAATTGGTTCATTATCTACGAGATGAAGTCGCTCTAAAAGTGCGCATCTCGTTCCGAATAG
>Ga0307515_10008975_pt1 | contig 19422 bp, 7 predicted proteins | sample 17_EM_MG_FD_194513 | JGI IMG/M metagenome (GOLD analysis project Ga0307515, IMG submission 194513) | Populus trichocarpa ectomycorrhiza microbial communities from riparian zone in the Pacific Northwest, United States - 17_EM | ecosystem: Host-associated > Plants > Roots > Unclassified | place...
TATTAAATATAGTGTTAGTTCTATCTATAAGTAGTAGGGAGTCCGCGACCTTTACCGACCGCTTTAGTATTATATTAGCCTTAGTAAATCTACTAAGGCGCTAAAATAAGGCCTAAAGGACTATAGTAAGTCTTTAGTTGTCTAATAATAACTTATTATTAGATATAGGGGTATCTCTAGCTTTAAGTAGCTCTTATAGTTATTTAATTTCGGTATTAGCCGCCGCAAGCTCCGCCTGGGGGGTTAAAACGTTAATTATTTCTTTATCTAAAGTATTTAAGGGTCCTACAGCTGCTTTACCTACTGCTGTATTTTATAGTATGGTAGTAGGGGTATTAGGTAATTCTAGGTAATTTCTTTAGGGGTTCTAGTCTATGCGTATCTTATAGGTCCTTTTCTTAGGGTTCTGTTTTTTTCTTTTAGGTCCTATCCTTGTGGTCCTAGTAATGTCTTTAGGGTCCTATTTTATGTTCTTATAGATATATTTAAGTTCCTTCTTAGGAAGAAAGAGTAGAGTAAGCTTTAGATAATATTAGTGACTTAGTTAATTAAGGTATAGGTACGGCAAAGGGGACGCGCAAGCCTATATAATTGGATTGTTTATAAACGAGAATCTAAAGCTAGGGAAAGGAAAGGAGAAGAAGAGCAGCGCCGTTTAATGTTTTATAGAATCTTTACGTTATATAACCGTAATATACGGCAATCTATAGCAACTTACCGGTGCGAAGTTCTGCTAAGTTCTGCTAGTGCCGTAATAGAAAGGCTTTACTAAGTTCTTATAAGAACCTATTAACTCTATAGGACTTATATAAGCTATAGAAGACTTTTATAAACTTTACCTAGAACTACTATAGCCCTATTTTATAGAAGCTTAAGTTTAAATAGGGGGTACTTATAAGGGATATTATTGCAGTTACCTTAAGTTGCCCTTAGGACAACCCCTAAATGCCCCTTAAATAGTCGCTAGTTATATACTAGAGGTATATACCTATAGTATATAGTCTCTATAATCCTAAAGGCCTTACCTTCTTAAGAATTTGTCTCTTCCTATAATTTATTCTATTCCTATAATTATAGCTTATAGCCCCCTATCTATAAAGTCCCCTTATAGTACTATTATAGGATGCCCCTATAATACCTTATATATATCTACCTATTTTTACTAACTTAGTAACTAGAGACTAACTACGAGATAGTAATCTAATAGCAATCTGTGGTAATCTAACGGCAATCTGCTACATTCTGCTATATTCTATTAGGTTTTACTAAATTCTGCTAAGTTCTATTATAGCTACTACTTAAATCCTATTCTACTCCTATATATATTAACTAAATAACTAAGCTAATACTATATACCCTTTTTTCCCATTTTCTTACCTTCTTACCTTATATAATATCTTAACTTTATTACGCAGTTTATATATAAGCTTAATAGTATCTACCTTACTATATATTATTGCCGCTTATACTTATTCCATAATAGCTTATACTTATACTAGTAGGAATAATAAAAAGGGGTATAAAACTAGAAGCTATAGAAGGCTTTTACGTTATTAGGAAGTATACTAACTTTAAAAGGAAACTTTTATATAGATTACTAGGGGCAGACTAGTGCTTAAGGTAATAACCTATTATAAAATAGCCAAGAGAATTAGTAAAAATCCCTATATTATTAGTAGTGGTAGCTAACTACTTATAGAAAGCCCTAAGCCATTAGGTTTAGGTAAGAGAAAGCTACTAAAAAACTAGGGTAGAGGCCTAAATAAGTAGGTATATTAAACTCTACTATATAACTACCTACCTAGCGTAATAAACTTACCAGAGATACGCTATATAAAACCTTAATTAAAAAAATACTTCTAGGAAATTACTAATACACTAGTAATAATATTAAAAGCAATGCTAAAGGATATCTAGAGGACTATAAGTAACTACTTAAAAGAATACTACTTAAAAGCCTAGCCTAGTAAACATGTTTAACATAAATAGTTACTAAAGGCAGTATAGTTACTTATAGATATAAGAAAGGTAAGGTAATAGTATAGCGTAATAGGTAAGGCCTACTACTATTAGAGTTATAATGCCCTAAAGAATAGGCTTAAAAAGACAATAAAGAAGGAGAATAGAAATAGCTAGCGCTAATTCCTAAAGAAAACTACATTAGACCCTACTAAACTATATAACTAGGGACTTTAGTATATATTAAAGTAGAGTAAAAGAGCTATAGAGGAAAGGCTAGAAGATCTTTATTTACCTATACTTTGCTAAATAAAACAAGACTAGTATATAAATAATAATAGGAAAAAATTAATATACTAGTAGGAAATAAGGGATACTATATAGAAACCTACTATAAGTAAAGTAGTAAAACTAAATAGGATCTTAAATAACGTAATTAAAGCTATATTAATTAATTAATAATTTATTGCTTAACGTCCGATTTAAATCCCTATTAGGCCTACGCGGACTACTCCTTATATATATAGGGAGAAAACTCTATTTAAGAAAACCCTATAATCCATCTCCCTGCCTTTTAGGACTCGTCTATAAGGCGCCTGCAAAGCGCCTACGAGTTACCTAGAGTGCTCCTACTACCTTACTTTTTAATCTCCTTAGGAACCACTGCTGCTGTAATAAGCCTATAGACGCGCTAGTATTATAAACTTTACTCTAGTACTATAGAGTTATTAGGGGGCGCCCGTTGCTCGCCCCCCCCGCCCTTTATTACTATTTCTATTATAACCCGGAACTAGTTTAATACATTTTAGCTAATAAGCCACTATGTAACCACCTTAAGGCCTTTTTATATTAAGAGTAGTGTCTTATAGTTCTCTGTGCCAGCTACTAAAAGCATTACTTCTTAGTTAGTGCGTAAGGGGCATAACAGTATTACGTGTTTTGGTGTCTATCTTAGCCAGCTATATTTGTATCTTAGGCTACCTACTAGGACACCCACCTAGTAGAGCCAGTCTTTTAGTCCTATTATTCCTATTCTTAAGAGTGTTGCCATTATATTTTCTACCTTCGTTAGGCCTTCTTAGAGCCCTAGAGTGTTTATCCCCTATAGCGTTAACTATACTACGGCTTAGGTTCCTCTTGCCTTAGTTAGCCTCTATACCTTTAACTCCTATACACCTCTCTAGCGTTAGTTTAGCCAGTATTGCATTACTATAGATGGTTTCCCGGCGTTCTTTCGTGCTCTGCTTTAGCTCCTTTCTCTCTCTTACTGTTGTCCTTACTGGCCTCTTACGCGTCTCCCTTCCTCCTCTATATGGTAAAGCTATATTAAAAGCAGTAATAATATTACTAGCTAATACTATAACTATTTATTTCTATAAAGGTAAGCTACTAAATGCTATAAAGAAATAATAATAGTTATCTTATAAAAGGTGAATAAAAAGGACTATTTCCTTTTAGGGAGCTACTAACTGGTCGCCCTTAAAAATATACTAGGAAAGGTTTTGGAAAAAATAGTTATAGAATATATATAAGAGGCCGTAAAGATATAAGGGCTACTACTATAGATGTAAATAGGCGTAAGAAAGAAACAATTAACCCTTTTAGCCCTTTCTCTAACTACCTCTAGTGTTTAGGCAGTGTAGTAAGCCCGCCTAAGCTATATAACGTAATCCACAAGTAAGTAGGCCACATAAGCGAGTAAGCCACCCCAAAATATACCAAAAAGCACGAATTTTAATCTTAAATATCTTAACAACTACTTTATAATATTTTTATAAAATTTAAATATTAGCTCTTATATGCCTATTTTAGTGTCTTATATAATATTAGAGTATATAGTCTAGTAATTGTTAAGATATTTAAAATTGTCTCTATTTTTAGACCCTAAACTCTATATCTTAACAACCACTAAGCTATACACTCTAATATTGTTATTGATACTAGAATAGGTATATAAAAGCTTATATTTAAATTTTAAGAAAATATTATAAAGTAGTTATTAAGATATTTAATATTAAAATTCGTGCTTTTTGGTATATTTTGGGGTGGCTCGCTCGCTTATATGGCCCACTCGCTTATAGATTACGTTAGTAAGCCTAAATATAAGCGGAGCCTTTAACTATATATTATATAAGAGACTTTTATAAATCCTAAGAAATAAAGGCCTATTAAATTAGATAATTAAATTTACTTAAGCCTTCTAAATAGGACATACTACTAAAATAGTATTTAAAGGCTTTAAAAGTAAAATAAGACTAATACCTATAGGTATCCTATAAGGATTACCCCTACTACTAATCCTATTTCTATTCTTTATATCTAAGCTACTAAAGATATTTAATAGTAACTAAGAAATAGTAGCTTTAGGATTTATAGATAATATAAACCTAATTATATAGGGAGATATAGTAGTAAAAACTGTATTAGGCTAAACTAGGCGTATAATAGGTATATTATATAGGTAAAATAATACGGTATTAATTTTATATTAGATAAATACCAGCTTATCTACTTTATAAAAAAAATAGTAAATAATAACCTAGTATTAACGGTAAATATTTAGGGCTGTAAAGTAAAACTAGAAATTACCCTTAAGGTCTTAAGGGTCTAAATAGACGCTAAACTAAACTAAAACGTGTATATTATATAGGCGACTTATAAGGAAGCAGCGGCCTTTATAGCGGCATTATAAACTATAACCCTAACCTAGAGACCCTTATTTAGACACATATAACTATTATATATAGTAGTAGTAAGGCTAGCAATACTATACGGCGCATAGATTTAGGTATAGGACTAAATAGTAAAGTATTAGTAAAAAGCTCCCTAGTGCCGCTAGAGAAACTATAAAACTAACACTTATATAAGATTATAGGGGCCTATAAAAGGACACTATAAGCTATAGTTAAAACCCTTTAGTATAATATTTGATTATAACGATATACTTTATATTATAATCTACACCCCTTAATTAAAGTTTTTTTGGTATAATATTACAATATACTAACTATTTACAATCTTGTTAAGTTTTCCCTACTAAAATCGTTATAACTAGTAGAGATTTTATATAGGAGGGACCCTACTTAGCCTGTAAGGTAAATGCCCTATACCCTTTTAGGATACCTGACCACGTATTAGCCTCTTTTTTCCTCCTTATTAATCTAATACGTAACTCTATATATAACAATACTATTAGTATTATAATACGGCCGGCCGTATAACCCGCATTATTATAAAGAGTTTTAACTATATACTAGAACGTAAAGTAGTAGTAATACTACTAAACGTATATATAGAAGTAACTGCTATATAGAGAGCAACTATAGTATAAGGCTACCTAGCAAAGAAGGAGATATACTAAATATTAGAATATATATAAGGAGTAAGGGCCCCCTATAGGGGTACTACGCCTAAGCTTATAAGCTAAAAAGCCCTTTAACTATATATAGTAAAGAGAGAATAAAAAATATAGAAGCTATTATAATACTAAGTAAAGACCTAGCGCTACGCTAATAGAGTATTACTATAGTAATAGAGGCTAGGGGTCTACTAGTATAAGTAAAGATCTACTATATATATTATAAAATAGATAGATATTAAATAGAAATAACGCTAAAAGAAGGTAGTAAAAGAGTAGAGAGTAACTATATAGAGCACCCTATGGTTAATATTAACTCTCCCTCTATATAAAGGATAGATAAAGGCAAAGTCTATAGCCGCATTCCTACTATAAATAAAAGTCCTAAAACTAAATATATAGCTAGTAAGTATTTATATCCTAAATATTATACGTATAGATAGCCTAACAGTTCTCTCTTTATAATAAATCTTAGAATATAATTAGAGCTAATCTATTAGGCACTTACTTTATAGTTAGATTTTATTATTAAATTTACCTATATACCTAGCCTATTAATAAGTCTACCTTAGTATCTACTATAAGGCTTTATTACGACCTTTATATTTTCTTTCTCTTTTCTCTAGATAGGCTATAGTCTAGTAGTAGGTCCTTAGGGTTTATAAGGTGTTATATTCCCTAAAGTATTTACCTTTTTTATCTTTCCCTATTGTTTTAAAGAAGGATTTAAAGTAGTCTTTTTCTAGCCTTAGCTATCAAAAAGCTAATTATAGCTTTTTAGGATATCTATTCTTAGTGGCTTTAAGAGAAAAGGAATAGCCTCCTTTATAGATTCTAGTAGTATTTTTCTTTATTCTTATTCTATTACTAGTTCTTTTTCTCCTACTAGTCTCCCTATATAGGGTCCTTAATTCTAGTTTATTATATATTTAATCCTATTTCTCTCTCCTATTTTATATATTAGTACTATACTTAATTTACTATCTTTAGAGCTATCTATATAGTATATATCTACTAAGTCCCACTCTAGGGATTCTTATAGATTTTCTACTAGTTTTAGATATTCTTGTATAGCTTCTTCCTTACCACCCCTAGAGATAGAAAAGAATGCAGAAATAGGAGGAGACCACGGTCATTACCAATTTAGAGAAATTCTCTCTATTTTCCAGTTATAAATTAGTTGTTAAACTCTAGACGCTAGAGATAATAGCTGTGTTTTTGGCTGTAAAAGGTGCTTTATAGTAGAGTTTTTAGGGCTAGAACTGGAGCTAGAACTAGCTGCTAGTTCGTCTCTATCTTTGTCAATCTCTTCTATATAGACCTCCTTGATTGCGTAGTTTTCCTTAAATTTTAGGATTCCAAATGCGTAGCTATTGCAAAGCTTTTCAAATATAATTCTAGGAGGAAAGAGACTATATATACAAGAGGGTACCACGAACGGGGCAGACGCCCTCCCTGCTAGTATCTTTTCAAAACAAGCGAACCCTTGCAAAATGGTTGGGCTGTATTATTCTGCTAGCATACTAGCAGGGAGGGCGTCTGCCCCGTACGTGTTACCCCCTTGTACATAGGGTAGGTGACAAGAAGACTGACGGCGATGCTGACGACGATTTATAATTGTCTCTTCATTACCACTCTGTCGATATTGCCACTCAGTCGGTAATAGGTAATGGAAACAGGTGGTGAGTCATAGGGTGACAGGTACGATCTTGGTCGACAGAAAAAATCCCCTAATAATACAGAAGCTTCACGTTTACGGCTTTAAGATTACTATATAAATGCATATTCCGCCCCGAAACCACTCAAAGCCATCTTTATTGCTTGGATTTCGAGGTCTTCGACCTCCTTCCATCAGCTTTTATTCTAAATGTCGACGCCAAGTTGGCTACACTCGTCAGGGTGGAAGGATGCTCCGCCAGTAGCACCCTCACACATATTTCATTTCTGTCACTTGAAAATCCCTTGGCCTTCTCCTATGAGCCATGATTCCCGTACGTTGACGCTTGGCTGTTATACTATTTGGCGTAGAATGATGCTCTACTGCTAGAGCCTTTTTTGTACCCCTTAGCGCTCGTTAGCTCATTTCATCCGCTACTTTGTAGGTTTATTTATCATCAGATACCATTATACGGCGAAGGCACTATTCTGAGTGTATATGCTGTAGTATATCGAATACCATCAAATGCACGATGATCCCGTACTGCGGTTTGATGATTCATTGATGTATAGGCTCTGAAATACTTCTACTTTAATCGTCAATCTCCCGAAGTAATTTGGGCTCGATATTCAGGGAGTTTTCGGAGCAGTATTAGTATTGCCTAGATTCCCAGACACAAACACCACCAGAACGGCTGCGTAGGCTGCCGTCGCCGCGAATATTTCTGACCTTTTCGCATTAGTTAGAAGCCCCACGCCAATAGCGAAGAGAATGGTGAAGCCAGAAATCATCCCGAGTTTAGCACCCGGGTTTGTCACAAAGTATAAACTTGTAATGGCACCGATGAGAAGAATTGCAGCGATGACAGTGCTGATGAATGCTACCGCCCACATGACATGGCGCTCGGGGAAGTGCCTCGTATTATCTCCAGGGTCTGGGTATGCTTTGTCCTTGTGTAAAATATTAGGTAGGGATTGAATCAGGAAGCGGGTACGTTACCTGGAAGGGCCAGTGGTCCTGTAGAAAGCGGGATAATGCATCTTTATCTGTGGGAGGTCGAAGGGCAGCAAGATCTTTCTCATCATCTAGCATGGACTTCGCTCTTCCGGTCAGGATTGGACTCTCTCCGCGCGATTTTGGATACCTATTCTTTCCATTGAACCAGTTACGGAAAGCAGTGAGTACCCGGCTACTAGGTCGGTCGAGATTCGCAATTTGTGATTGAAGCAGCAATGCTTCATCTAGTCTCTGGTTAGAAATGCAAAAGAACGCTTCGTCTATAATGTCATATCGGAATACAACACTCAAAACGTCCGTAAAGGTTAGCATTTGAGGAAGCCAACTCAGAGAAAGAGGCACCGCGAGGGTTATGACGCCTGTAATTTCGAAAATCTAATGGAAATAATATTCGAGTATTGTAGTTGACTTACGGTATTCCTTAATCTTTTTCTGGATGAGCTCGGCGAGCTCCATGCGCCTTCTCTCAGGCCGATTCGGGTTCTCGGCATTCTCCACAAACGTTTCCCACCTCTGCGCCGACAACCTCAATTCCATGTCCTGGCTTTCTTGTGTTTCTTCATCCAGCCTATCCAAGGTCCCTTCCAACGCAATCAATTGGCTCTGGAGGTACAGAAGATTGCGCGCGCTGAGTCGATCAAATTTGCGGAAGACATACGACTCGTTGTCAGGATCATGCGCAATCCAAGCGGCGAGCGCAGGATAGCCGTCTCTAGGGGCTCTCGGCGCTCTAGGAATTGCGAAGTTCGATGTCTGGAGGCGCACCGATCGCTTGCTTCTGCATCTCATTGTAAGTAGTAGAATTTCATACCATTGTATTTGATTCTGGAGCAACTTCCTGTCAGCCAGGCGGGTATCACGATAGATGATATAGGCCAGCTGATAGGTAGAGACACAGAATTGAATGAGTGATCTGTTTTATTCAAGGTGGCTCTAAGAGCCCTAATATACATAATAGAATTGACCCCCTACAGGGGTCCCTAGAGAGTGATGATACACGTTGAAACTAGACTGATACCGGCTGATACTGATGTCGAACAGCACACGTCTCACCTCTGTAGTAAAGCTACCTCCGTGGCCAACACTTCCTTTTCTTCTTCACAAGAACAGATCATTACGGTGCTATTTGGAGGGTTCGCCACCCTCAAAGCTGACTTGTCGGCTCAACGGGGCGTAAAGACAGCGCCAATCTCACGCTGACAACAATCATACCTTCGCTGTCTTTCCAGCCGCTTTGTTGTGGTTGGGGGAATAGCTGACGTACTCGAGAAGACAGCAAATTAGGCCAACTCATGTATTGCGAATGATACAACACCATGACGATGTTTCCACCTATCCTCTCATTCATGACTTTCTCTTGCATTCCAAAATCTATAAGTACTAAAGGTCCACTATGCTCCGTCGTTTATCTACCGTTTTCTCGCACATCATCACAATTCGCCTCTGCAGGCAAAGTTGAGACTCTAGAGCCATGACGAACTATGTTCAGGCTAAATTCGAGCTTTAATACCTTTCGCAAGAGACTGAACTCCAGCCGCTCCCCCTACGCAGTTTCAAGGTCAGCCAAGGACAAGCAGTGACAAATATTCCTCTCGTCTGAGGTCTCATATTTCCTTGTATTTTGGGAGGCTCTACAGTGCAATACGATAGGTGTCGTGGCCTTTTGATTTGATGCTTTTTCATTGGTTATGCCAAATTTACGGCCGCGTAGCGCTGCCAGTTGGCATGAAGTCGATGTGAACCCTTTTATGTCGGACATTAGAAGACAGGACGCGGCAAAAAGAGAGTAAGTTCTCGATTCCGCTTCTGGCTGATTCTCAAGCCGCTATTCTACAACCATTCTGCCTAAGTTCAAACATCAAGCTCATACTCAATTGCACAATAGGATAATAATCGCATACAGATGTAATTCAAAGGCTCGGGGGAAAATATCGGAGCGTAAAAGGAAGTTCAGCTCTAGCAGGAAATACAAAGCAGTATGCACATCGGCAATAAATCGGATTATGATTAGTTGTGAGAGCAACACTGACGAATATTTTAATTAGGATTATTCAAGAGACAAGTTTTGGATAACTGAGCTACCAGATCTAACCCAACAGATATTCAAAGCGCCAGTTTATGGAATTCTAAATGACGATTATGAAGTCGGTCACTCTCCAAATTTCATTAATCTAGAACAGCAAAATATCTTACTGTCTCAAAACCAACAAGGCATTCAAAGCGATGCCAAGGCTTGCCTTCCAGAGTTTTCTCAGCCAAGACAGCGTAAGCGTATGAAGACGGAACGATGGATACCCGGTCTCCTCAAAGGAATTCCTGTATCAGCATTGCCGGACAACTGTTCTGACCAGGACGTATTGTCAGAGACTTTTGTGACACGCATTGGCTTTTCGGTGGACACGAACTTCCAGAGACCTATGAGACTACCAAATGGAAACGTAATAACTTCGGTTGGTACTGTAACGCTTCCATTCTCCTTCGATGGCGAGCGAGAATCATATGAGCGAGTCTTCACCATTCTTCCGCGATCAGTCCATGATGCCATGCCGTCTAGGCTTTGAATTCGCTTTGGAGGCTGTGGTAGGAGGCTGCGGGGGCTTCCTTTGACCGTAAGGTGGACTATAGGGTATAAGGATGCTTGGAAGACTCTATTTCCGTAAAAGGCAAGGGGTAAATGTGTGAGTACTATATGGGTAAATAGAGTAACCGAACGCGTAAATATTAAAGGAGGAGAAGAAGAAGAATGCTTTATATTATGGAATTAGAATTGTAGCGGGCCTTTTAATATATAATTAGAAGCCCCGTATAAGCCTGTGCGGGTATGAGAATAGGAGAGGGTTAGAAAATAGATTATCGAGGCGATGATGAGGTCGAGGGCGCGCGACGACGCCCTCCATACTAACCTAGTACTAACCTAGGCCTCAAAAACGCGTCCGAAAAGTAGGGGCCACCGCCTAAGGGGGGGGGTAATATTTGGATAATATGTGGTCGATATGGGGGGGACCGTGTGTAACCCTAGGTTACGCCGAGCCTAACCCCGACCTCTGATACCTTATATCGTATTAAAGTATCGTGATATTCCTTGGAATTCCCTATAAAAGTTTCTTTTACTAAACCTACTACCCCTTCTACTATAATATTATATAAAATATGGCTTTAGAAGCGGATTTATCTCTTTTTAAAAATACTCCTAGCTTAATTAAGAGCTCTAGTATATAATAGGCTTAGCTTTAATCTTTAGTCTATGAATTTACTTGCTTACTATACAAAAATAAGCTAATATACGATAAAAAGAACCGAAGGCTTATATACTATAATTAGTACGAAAGTTACTTAGTACTATTAACTATAAATATAAGAAAATACCTTATAAAAGACTATATAATCTTTATTAACTTAAACTAGCATTATATAAAGGAGTAAGTACTTAAAAAGCTTTAGGAACTTTAGGTATAAATAGTATTAGAATTTAGGACAGATAAGGTTTATTCTATAATCCTTATAAAGGTTCTAAATAAGGAAGTTATTTAGTAAGCTCTTATTAACTTAGTTATTATATAAAACCTTCTATTCTAGATTATATAGTGGGAAGAGTTCTATATCTTCTATTAGGCTCTTAACCTAAAGTCGTTTAATTTAATAATAATAATATATATATAGAAATTTCTTAGATAATTACCTATTCCTTCTAGTTATAGAAAGATATTGTATAAAGATAAGTTTAATTAGTATTAATAAGTTTTTATCTTTTTATTAATATTTAGATGTCCCTAAATAACTACCTTTTTTTATAGTCTGCGCCTACTTTATTAATAGCTAGGAAAACTAGATAAAAGCTCTTTTTACCCTTTATACGGTATTTAGTTATAGTACAGCTAAATAATACTCTTCTCTTAGTCCTAGAGGAGTATAGGGTTATACGAAAGCTTAGAGCTATTATTATAGATAATTCTATAATAAATAATACTCTCTATTATATAATCTATAAGTATCTCGCCAATAATAAGGATATTACCTAGGATTCTATTTAATAATATATTTACTATTAGGGGTATACTATTAATCTTGCCGTCTAGGCCTTCCTCTTTAAAGATACTCTTAAACTTAAGGCTATTAAGTTATATAAAAAAATATATAAGCGGAAAGGAGTAAAGTTGTAAGGAAGAGATTAAGTAGAAATAGGCTTTTTAAGTAATAGGCCTACTTAGTAAGATTTATAATATTATAGTATACTTCTATACCTTAGTAAGTCGTATAAAGGAGTTTAAGACTTTAGTTAGAAAATAAGTCCTACTTAATAATTATATAAGATAGAATAGCTAGTATTAAATACTAAGCGTCTTACTTAAGTATAAGTTAGGAATTAATAACTATATTAAGAGTAACTTTAATATACCTAAGGAGGATTATATCTTACTATAAAACTAAAAGTTTCTTTATATAATTTATACCTTTCTAAAGCTATTCTACTATGTAATATTAGAGATATAAGGGAATTATATAATACTTATTAAATATATAGAGAACTTTCTTATATAACTCTTCTCTACTTTATTTAAGTTAACGCTAATATTATATAATAGGTACTCTTTAAATTAAATAAAGCTCTCTTACTTTAAGTAAAGAATATATTTATTCTTTGCTTAACGTCCGATTTGGATCCCTACTGGGCCTATGTAGACTACTCCTTATATACAAGTTAAGTATATATTAAAGTAAAGAATATATAGGTAAAGTTTAATAAGTGCTACTAGAGAATAAATAACTCGCCTCTTTATGCCGCTATACTTATTCTTTACCTAAATCGTTATACGAAGTATATTAAGATATTTTAGAAGGAGTAGTAGAAAATAATACTTTTAAAGGTCTAATGGCTTTAGGAAATATACTAAAAATTAAAGAAGCCTATTACCTCTCTTTAAATAGTATTATATAATAAGCTATTATAAGATAAGTATAAAGAACTTAATAAGTATAATTAAATTATAAATAAATTAAATAAAAAGGTTACTTGAATAGTAAGCCAGGATAAGTATAATAACTACTACTCTAAAGTACTATACGAAATTAAAGTTTCTTTACTTTAGTAGTAGTCTTAAGAATAATAATTAAAGTACTAGTTACGGCTTTTACTCTTTATAAGAGAGGTACTTTTAATTCTAGCTATAAGTGATAAACTAAAGAGAGTATTTTTAGGAGGGCGTTGTATAGTATTATATAAGAGAATATAGCTTAGATTATAGAACCTTAAGAAGACAGAGTATATAAAGAGCTAGTACCGGAGTGGAATTTTAAAAGGAATATAGTAGTTATATAAAGAAAGGTATATAAGAGATATATTATATAATACTAAGGGGTAGGGGTATATAAATAAAATAATTTTAGGTAAAAGGTAACTACTAAAGGCGCGTAAGTAGCGTATATAAATATATACTAACTTTAAACTTAATAGATTATAAGTTTAAATTCTACTAATGTCGTCCTTTATTAGGAATTAGGAAATACAATTATCTAGTATACTTCTTATCCTACTATATAAGAGATTCTTCGGCAATATTACTATACTATAAGTAAACTCTCCTCTCTATATAATATACTTATATAACTAACTACTTTTAGGATAAGCAGGAGAGGGTAGAAGCTTTACCGGCGATTAATATAGAGGCTTGGGTAGGGGGGGTATTAGAGAAGTAGGTATAGACGGGGAGGCCCTTATATATAAATATAATTCTAATTTAGAGCCGTAGATCTCTAAATATAATTATAAGTAACCTATATTACTTATATAAGGTAGAGAGCTAATTAATACTAACCTTATAAGGCCTATATAGCGACTCTATATTATTTAGTAGGCCCTTACCCCTTTACTAAGTATTAGAGTCTCCTAGGGTTCTATAGTAGGTGCTATAGAAATTATAGGTAGTGGGATTATAGAGCTTGATGTTTATTATACAATAAATATTCTTAGCCTATAGCGGCGGCAGTGAGAGTACTAGAGGGTAAGGATTAGATTATAAAACTAGAGAATAACAAGGAATAAATAAAAGTTACTAATTTTAATCTTCTTTCTTTTTTACTATTTTTATTTTATTTTATAGTATCTTATATATAAAAAAGTATAAATAAAGTATAGAAAGGAGATACCTAATTAGTAGGGAAGCTAAGGATAATAGTAGATAGTTGATATTTTAGCTATAATTACTTATTTATTTAGTAGCGGATCAAAAAAGATCAATTAATACGATATAATATAATATAATCTCATGTATTGTATCGATCTTATCAATATAGATTTTCGCCCACCTTGTGGAGAAGTCGGGAGCTTTAGATTAGCAGATAGGCTATAGACAGCTATTGAACCGGATAAGTAGTATAAGAACTCTGTCTATTTTGTATGGCACTAGGGCCTCTATATATACCTAAGATTTAGTATAGGCAGTAACGAAACGTAGTAGGCAATAGAAACAGGTAGTAAGCAATACGATATAAGAAATAAGGTGGTGAGACAAAGGGTAATAGGTAACTGGAATAACTCTAGGCACTTAGAATAAAGTAAGTATATCCGACCTGGTTTAATATACCCCCCCCCAGCTTTAAGCTGCCCTGTAGGTCAAAGCTGTATTACTAGTCTTGGCGTGGTGTTGAGGTATTTAAACTTAATCCTCTCTTTAATATTAACTAGATTTAATTATTTAATAAAGGCTTTGTGCCTTTAACGCGGTAGAGCCTTTATTAGACTGTCTATGGCTATGTTTAAGGTAAGTATCTAATTAATTTTAGTTCTTCCTTCCTGTACCTCCTGGCGAAGCTAGTAGTAATGTATATTGACGTATCGGAGCTTGGTGTTAAGCTCTACATCGCTCTTAGTTAAGAGTTAAATTGTCTGTGTATTATTATAATAGATTACTTGCTTATCTTAAGTATTAAATCCGACTTCCTTAAAGAATTGCTGCCACTAAATTAACTTAGTAGCTGTATATAATAAGGCCAATAGCTCTGCTTCCGTGCTAGATTTAGTTACTAATTTTTGCTTCGTCGATCGCCAGTTAATTAGTCCTCTATATAGGGTGAATAGGTAGCCTTTAGTACTTTTCCTGCTTACTGAATTGTTACTAAATGCTGCGTCACTTGCTTTTGTGAAGATGTAGTTCTTTATATCCTTTTTGGAGTATTTAATTGTAAAAAATTTGGTTTAATATAGATATGCGATTGCCCTAGTAGCAGCTATATTATAAATCGGCGATAGGTTGTATAAGAATTTAGAGAGCTTACTTGCTGTTATTGCTATATCTAGCCTAGTAATATTGGCTATATATAGTATAGATCCGACCTTTCTCTGGTATATATAGATGTCCTACTTAGAGGCTTGTTCTAGGTTGGCCTTGAGCTCATCAATAGCTATAGGTATATATATCTTATAATAGTCCTTTACTTTAAAGCTCGTCGCGATCTTATTAATATAGGAGTCTTAACTAAGCTAAAGCTTCTTATTCTCTTTATTATAAATGACTTAAATTCCTAGGAACTAGGTAAGGTTGCCTAGGTCTTTAATCTTATATTTGTTTATTAGTCGTTCCTTAAAGCTCTAGAGCTTAGGTAAGTCTTTCTGCCTATAGGTAACTGTAATATTATTAATATAGAAGAAGACTATAAGCTAGTCATTATAATATAGGCAAGGCTCCTCTACTACTAGCCTTAGGCCTTCCTTCTTTAGTATTATAGTCAATTCGTTATACTATAGTAGAGGTGACCGACGTAGTCTATAGAGTACTTAGAGGAGCAGTATGCATTTTCCCTTAACTCCAAATCTATCTAGATATTTAATATAAACGACCTTATCAATTTTGCTATTTATGAACGCGTTTACAGTATTACTCTGCTAGTAGTCTAAGTCAAATATTATAACGATAGCTATTAGTACTCTAAATGATCTTACTGCCAAAGTTGCGATATATATATCTCTATAAACTGACTCTTGTAAGTCACCTTATATATAAAGATAGGCTTTAAATCTTATTAGATACCTATTAGTATTAGTCTTATAGGTAAAGGCCTGTATAGTAGGTATAGCCTTAATGTCGATAGTCTTATTAACGAGTTAAAAGGTTCTTTAGTCTTAAAGTTTAGTAACTTCCTTTTGAGCAGCAGCTATAAATTCTTCCTTATATAGATGTCCTTGAAGCTCCTTCTAGTTTTTAGGCGGCGGTAGGAGCTAATCGCGGTATAGCTTTTTATGAAATATAAGCCCTATATAGAAGGCTGCTCTTTAAGCTAGAAGGCTCTAATCTTTAATAACGTTAGCTAGGAAGCCTGTATAGGCCTTTAATCGCTTTTTGATTCTCTTTCCTATAACTACGTTCTACTCTCCTATATTACTATTAATCTTCTTCTTTAGTTTAGTTTCCTTAGTAAGAACCGTTATATAATACGGCATTTTCTTTACTAAGGTGTTTAAGGACTCTGCGGGCGGTAATAAAGACTCCCTTAGGTCTATAGGCAGTAATAGAGGCGCCCTATAGTTCGGCTCTAGTAACTTACCTGGGATAGAAAGCCCTAGAGCTAAGTCGTCCTTGGAGCTTTCTAAGTCTAGTTGCTTACTGCTTTTAATACTAGGCTCGTCTTGATTTCTACCAGAATCCACCTATTGTCTTTTATTAATATCCACCTGGATCTTATCTAGAGCCTTATTACTTTTATTAGACGATAACTCTAATTTATCTTAAAGATTCCGTTCTTAGTAAATATTAATAACATCTAATGTCTAGTCAGCTCTTTCTTAAAGTATATTTATAAGATCTAGTTATAAGTCGTTGTAGAGTAACTGCTTATTGAACTATATATCTCTCGTTCTAATAATCTTCTTCTTACTAGGTATATAGATTTAGAAGATATTTGTTAAATTATACCCTACTAGATATTTTATATAAGCCCTTAGCGCGAGCTTGTTTAAGCGTAGAATATTATATTTAAGAGGATAGGCCCTGCAGCCGTAGACTCGCAGATGTCCTATATTCGGCTTTAGAGGTAATATATTTATTATTAATTAGATCTTTTGGAATGGTGTCTACTACCTAAGTCCTCTACTTGGCGTTTAATTAATTAGATATATAGCTACCTTCTTGATTTCGGGCTAGAGCTCCTCTAGTAGATAAGCCTTAATTCTTATATACCGAGACTTCTCTATAATTACCCTCTTAGAACGTTCCGCTGAACTGTTCTATAACTATATATAAGGTAGCGATATTTCTAGGGTGATTCCTCGTTTAGTTATATATTCTTTAAAGTTGTTTCTAAGGGCTGTTTCTCTATCTGTATGGATAATTGCTACCTTAAAGCCGTATCTTTTTTTGACGATGTTATAATATTTAATAACTACTTAGAGGAGGGATAACTCCTTAGCTATTGCCTTTATATTATTTAATCGCGTTATATTATCTAGGAAGTATGCTATATATTAATCGCTATTATATATAATAATTCCAGTAATAAGATTAAGGTATATTCTATAGAATAGAACTAATGACTGGGGTAGTTGTCTTCTTAATATTACCTTATAAGCTTTACTAACTCTATATAACTAGTATTCTACGGTAGTTAGGCCTTTTAGAATTGCGCCTGTTACTAACTTTAGTAGATACTTAATCGCATTCTTTCCTATATAGTCTAATTGCTGGTACTATATACTTCTTTTAGCTTTATTTTATAGAGGCTTTAAAGAGTATTTTACTAGTAGTTAAGTTATAAAGAAGGCTACTGGTTGGCTACTTTCTTTTGGCTTATTATATTTAATAGTTAAATAACCGCTATGGTAGCTATAATAAGCGTACGTTATGTTGTCGCTATAGTATAGGGTGTTCTTTTTATTGTTCTAAAAGACCCCTTTGTTGTTAAGCTTTTAGAGGTATACTAAGTTTGTATAGAAGCCTGGTATATAGGCTGCTTATAAGAGCCGTATCTGTTTCTTACCGTTAGGGTAGTTAATTATAACTGTAGCTGTACTGTAGCCTATAATCTTTTCCGTACGTATGCCGGTATAGATATATTCTAATACTGGCTTAATATTACTAATAAATCTAGCTCGGTTATTAAAGATATATACGTTAGATCTTGGGTCAAAAATGACGCTATTATAAAGGTGGTAATTAGAAGTTATATTATAGGCTTCTACTTAATATACTGTAAAGCTTCTATTAGGCTCCTATAAGCTCTTCTTATTACTATCTTTTGGCTTTAGGTTTTCTTAGTCGTCCTTCTTAATCTACTTAATACGGGCCTTAACCTTAGGCGTCGTATTGGCGATCTTTTCCTCTACTTTCTTTTAGACTTCTATATTTGGTTTCTATCTAGATGGGCGGGTTAACTCTGCTATATACTAGTACTAGTTAAAGTAGTGGCGCTTTCCGTATATATAAGGTTGTGCCGATCTCCCTTCCTTCTTTTTCTTATCTGCTGATAACTCTAGCTTTAATTTAGATATTAGTGACTTATTAGGCTTACCCTTAAAGGTGGCTATAAAGGATCTTTGTAGATTTTTGTCTTTCTATGTAAGCTCCGTATAATAATGGTTTTGGTATATTTTGGTTAGTTTAAAGAAGCTTGGAAGCGTCTTCTTCTTCTAGTTAAGTTATTAAAACTTATTCTTCTAATATTCCAACTAGCTTAGTGAAGTTAATTTAATGGCGTATATAAAGTCTTTTACTGACCGATTTCCTTCTACCTTAGGTAGGCCTAGTTCTATATATTTAGTGTATACCTTCTCCTATTCCTATATCTAGACTTTAAAGCTCTAGTTCTAAAGTACCTTCTTAAGCTTCCTATATTATGTGGCCAATAGGATCTTTTAGGCTTCGTCTAAAGGAGTAACTCTCTGCTTAAGTGAGACTAAGACGTTATAGGTAGTATTAGATTTGAGGGTGTAGATAAGGTAAGTGCGTAAGATAGAGCTCTAGATCTGGGAGCATAATATATTAAGAGCTAACTACTATTTCCTGTATAGCTTTAAGTTGTCCCTGTAGTCAAGCCTAAGTATTTAGAGCTCCTCCTTTTTATTCTTATCTAGCTCTAAAAGCTTAGTCTTCTGGCTGTTGACGTCCTAGGGCGATACTTAGGTGGGTTCTTTAAGCTTCGGTAGCTCGTCCGCAGGTGTTAATAGGTCGACGTATTTCTATATTTAATTGGCACTAGCTTTACGCTTAATAATCCTAATCTATTCGTCCTAGTTGTTTGGACTTGTGAGGATTATGGTATAGGTGGTAACTAGTATTTTTTATTAAGAGGTTATTTTTAAGGCCTTTTATAATGTGGTTCTAGTGATAACGTAATTATAACTTTAAATTAAAGATGTAGTAGTTGGCCTAGGCCTATAACTGTTGAACCGGATAAGCAGTATAAGAACTCTATCTATTTTATATAGTACTAGGGCCTCTATATA